>Ga0224555_1001726_pt1 | contig 28898 bp, 21 predicted proteins | sample 714S23034metaG_FD_180687 | JGI IMG/M metagenome (GOLD analysis project Ga0224555, IMG submission 180687) | Peat soil microbial communities from Stordalen Mire, Sweden - 717 S2 30-34 | ecosystem: Environmental > Terrestrial > Soil > Wetlands > Peat | place: Sweden: Norrbotten County, Stordalen...
CCGGCGCCGGGAAGAAAACCAACAACAGCAAACCGGCATACAAAAAACAAACAAACGCAAAACAATGCCCGCCGCCCTTGTAGCGTAATTACCCCGCGCTTGAGGTCATTGATTCAAAAACGCGCCGTCATCAATCGTAAATCGTAAATCGTAAATTTCCCTTGGCCCGGCCGAACAATATCACCATGTGCAGTTTCTGCGGCAAGTCGCACGCAGAAGTGCGCAAGCTCATCGCCGGACCGGACGTTTATATTTGCGACAACTGCATCATTCTCTGCAAAAACGTTCTCGACCGGGGATTCGCGGTCGCCGCCAAAAAGCAGCAGCCGAAGTTTACCATTCCCAAACCGGCGGCCATCAAACGGCAGCTTGACCTTTTTTGCGTCGGTCAGGAACACGCGAAAAAAACCCTGGCCGTGGCGGTGCATAATCATTACAAGCGGATCCAGCCGAAAACTCCGGCGGAAGACGGGAGTTGCGCCGAGGGCGGCGCACCCACCAAGCATGCCGACGTTGAAATCGAGAAGAGCAACATTCTGATGATCGGACCGACCGGCTCCGGCAAAACGCTGCTGGCCCGGACGCTCGCCAAAATTCTCGACGTGCCTTTCGCCATCGCCGACGCCACGACGCTCACCGAGGCCGGATATGTCGGCGAGGACGTGGAGAATATTATTTTGCGGCTGCTTCAAAACGCTGATTACGATGTGAAACGCGCCCAGCGCGGCATTGTTTACATTGACGAAATTGACAAGATCGCGCGCAAGGCGGAAGGCCCGTCCATCACCCGCGACGTTTCGGGCGAAGGCGTGCAGCAGGCGCTGTTGAAAATCCTCGAAGGCACGGTCTGCAACGTCCCGCCCCAGGGCGGACGCAAACACCCGCAGCAGGAATACATCCGTGTGGATACGACGGACATTTTATTCATTTGCGGCGGGGCGTTCATCGGTTTGGAGAAAGTCATCCAGCGGCGGCTGGGCCGGCACGTGATTGGTTTTGGCGCAATTGGGGAAGCGCAGAAACACGCCGGCGCGGCTCGCAATGAAATTCTCCAACACGCCGAACCGGAGGATTTGCTCAATTTCGGCTTCATTCCCGAATTTGTCGGCCGATTGCCGGTCGTGACGACGCTGGCCGAATTGACCGAAGACGAGTTGGTTGCCATCCTCACCGAGCCGAAAAACGCGTTGACGAAACAATACGCCAAACTCATGGCCATGGAAGGCGCGGAACTGGAATTTACCCCGGACGCCCTGCATAAACTGGCGGCCCAGGCGCTCAAAAAAGGCACCGGCGCGCGCGCCTTGCGCGGGTTAATTGAGAAGCTGATGCTCGATTTGATGTATGAAGCGCCGGACAACGGCAGCATCATTCACATCAAAATCACCCGGCCCGTGGTGCTGGGCGAAAGCAAACCGATCGTGCGGCGCAAACAGGACGCGGAAGCGGCGTAAACCGTGTTTTTAGAGGCATAAACCCCAATCCAATCGCTAGGCAAATTTTACTGTTGACAATTTCGCCCTCTTTACTTAAATTATTTAAGTAATAAATTAAATTGAGTGTTACTCAACGAGTAAAGTCAAAACCGAATGGATGTGAATTATGAAACAAGAACTTGATCGAGTTAAAAACGACGTGGAGACAATCCAAAAGGCAATAGGACTGGCTCCTTCCATGGGGCGGGAATGGATTCGGTGGTTAAAACACGACAACTGGTTAAACCTGTGGTGGTGTCTCCCAGGGTTTATTCTCATCGCCTCATCTTTCTTGCCGTCCGGCAATACCGAAAAATATTTAGGCTTTGGATTGGCTCAGCGGACTGGGTTTTTAGTGTGCGTCGTCATACTGGGTATATTAATTGTCAGCATCCGAAAAACGACGGCCAATGATGGGCGCCCGGAGAGCCTGATTCGGGAATACAAACGATTCTGGGGAATTGATGCTCATGGCGCATGGGTCGGCTTGGCGCTTATATTGGAATTTCTGCTTTTTTTTGCCTGGGCCAAACATTTCCGAATCACCATGGGAGCGTTTTGTTCTGGGCTTTTTATTTTCGGAGGGGCCACGTATTTGGTGTTGGCCGTGATTTCCAGAATTTGGTTGCTATTGGGGTGGGCAATTCCGTTCTTGGCCTACGGTCTTTTTGCAACACTGCTACCGGGCAATGGTAATATATGGGGGATGCCGCTCGGAATAACATTCATCGTGGTTGCATTGTCCTGTTCCATCATCCAAGTCTGGCAAATCCGGAAAATCGAAAGCCAACATGAATCCCGTTGATTTCAACGGTCTCGACACCGCCATTCACGGTCCGCTCCGGCTTGGGATAATGGCCGCACTTCAGGTTGATGGGGCGCTTGATTTCACGACATTGAAAAAGCGGCTCAACACTGTTGATGGCAGCTTAAATTTACATCTCGGGAAACTGGAGGAACGCAACTACATCACGAGCAAAAAGGCGTTTGTCGGTTTGCGCCCAAAGACGACCTACAAAATTACCCCTGCCGGTCGAAAGGCGCTGGCGGAATATATTCAAAGCATGAAAAACCTGATAAAACATTTGGAAGCATCAGCGTGAGACCTCGCGTTTTCACACACCAATATCTTCATTCCAAAGCTCCGGCCTGGCTTTGATGAAATCGCGCATGAGTTGGATGCACGCCGGGTCCTGGAGCACTTCCACCTGCACGCCTTGGGAGCGGACGTATTCCTCCGGGCCTTGAAAGGTTTTGTTTTCCCCGACGACGAGGCGCGGAATTTTGTAGAGCAAGATCGCGCCGCTGCACATCGGGCAGGGCGAGAGTGTCGAATACAAAACGCATCGCTGATAAACCGGCGCCTTGAGCCGCCCGGCGTTTTCGAGGCAGTTCATTTCCGCGTGGTGAATGACACTGCCGTGTTGCACCCGCTGGTTGTGGCCGCGCCCGATGATTTTGCCGTTCAACACCAGTACCGAACCGATGGGGATTCCGCCTGTCGCGAGACCGGTTCTGGCTTCCTCAATCGCCGCTTGAAGAAATGCATCCATATCGCGTTCTAATCATTATACCCGGCCGATTCCAGAATTTTCATTGAAATGAGTGTTTACGTCCGCCCTCACCTTTTATCCTCTCCCCCAGGAGAGGAAATGGCTTTCGCTTGTTTTTGGTTTTGTGGATGAGCGTCCGGTCAATACAGTCGCATCAATTTTCAATGGAGCGGCGAATGATTCTCCCTCTCCTGGGGGAGAGGGCCGGGGCGAGGGCGGATGTGCGAATCAATCACCGTTGCTTTGGCCAATTGTTTTTTCATCGCGCAAAAATCTGGCGGATGACGTCTTCGATGGGCGTTTCCTGAATGTCTATATCGGTGACCGACAAATCGTCGAGCAATGATTTGCAGACGGCGATGACGCGGTCACGTTTGACCTTGAACGTGATGGCGCCGGCGTTTTTTTCAACGACTTCGCCGTAGCGCGCCAGATTTTCCGCCGGATAATCATTTGCCTTTTCAGATTGAATCGTGACGAGTTTGAAATCCGCAAAACGATCCACGATCTCATTGAGCCGGCCGTCGAAGGAAATTTTTCCGTGGTCAATGATGATGACCCGGTCGCACAGCGCCTGGATGTCGGCCATGTAATGGCTCGTGAGCAAAATCGTCGTCTTTTGCCCGGCGTTGTGACGGCGGATGAATTCACGGACGATCTTTTGCGAAACCACGTCGAGGCCAATGGTCGGTTCGTCGAGGAACAACACCTTGGGCTGGTGCAGCAGCGAGGCGATCAGTTCCATCTTCATGCGCTCGCCCAGGGAAAGCTCGCGGACGCTGACGTTGAGCTTGTCGCGGACGTTGAGCATTTCACTCATCTCGGCGACGGTGCGCTCGAAACGGTCGGCGGGGATGCCGTAGATTTTCGCGTTCAGTTCGAGCGATTCGCGGGCGGGCAGGTCCCACCAAAGCTGGTTTTTCTGGCCGAGCACGAGCGCGAACTGGCGGCGATAACCGTCGGCGCGCTCCCACGGGACGTAACCGAGCACACGGGCCGAGCCGCCGGTGGGATAAAGCAAACCGGCGAGCATCTTGAGCGTGGTGGTCTTGCCCGCGCCATTCGGGCCGAGAAAACCGACCAGTTCGCCGGGTTCAATCTTGAAGCTGACGTCGTTGACGGCGATGGTTTGTTCGTATTGGCGGTGGAACAGCCCTTTGATGGCGCCGCCAAACCCCGGCTGCTTTTTGTAGGTGCGAAAGGTCTTGGTGAGACCGCTGACTTCAATGACGGGCATAAACGATTGCGAATTGCAGATTGCCAACTGCGGATTTAATTCGCAATCAAGTTTAGCGCATCAACTGCTTTTCCAGATAATGGACGACTTGGCGGACGTTGGCGTCCACTTCCATGCGGTCTTTGACGAGGCGGCAGGCGTGCAATACCGTGCCGTGATCGCGTCCGCCGTAGGCTTCGCCGATGGTATTAAGCGAACTTTCCGTCATCTGGCGCGAAAGATACATGGCGATCTGGCGCGGGAAGGCGATGTTTTCCGGCCGGCGCTTGCTGGTCATGTCAGCCAGGCGAATGTCAAAATGTTCCGCGACTTTCTTCTGAATGACTTCGATATTGATGGAAAAACGGCCTTCTTCGTGCAGGATTTCACGCAGCAAGCCTTCGACGACTTCGATGGTGAGTTTCTTGCCCGTGAGCGAGGCGTAGGACGCCACGCGGATGAGCGCGCCTTCCAGCCGGCGGACATTGGTGCGGATGCGATTGGCCAGGAAATTCATGATGTCGTCCGACAGGGTCACGCCCATGATCTGCGCCTTCTTTTGGAGAATGGCCAGGCGCATTTCTACATCCGGCGGTTGCAGGTCGGTGACCAGACCCCATTCGAACCGCGAAACAAGGCGGTGTTCCAGCCCCTGAATTTCGCTGGCTGGCCGGTCGCACGTGAGCACGATTTGTTTGTGGGACTCGTGCAGCGCGTTGAAGGTGTGGAAAAATTCCTCCTGAATGCGCTCCTTGCCGGCGAGAAATTGAATGTCGTCAATCAACAGCACGTCCGTCTGCCGGTATTTCTTGCGGAATTTGGCGAGCTGGTTGTTTTGGATTCCGTCAATGTATTCGTTCGTGAATTTCTCGGAGGAAAGGTAGGCGACGCGCGCGCCCTTTTTGTTTCCCGAAACGTGCTGGCCAATGGCGTGAAGCAAATGCGTCTTGCCCAAACCGACGCCGCCGTAAAGAAAAAGCGGGTTGTAGGATTTGCCGGGCGCCTGGGCGACGGCGAGCGCGGCGGCATAGGCAAAATTATTGTTGTTGCCGACAACGAACGATTCAAAGGTGTTTTTGGGATTGAAATGCAGTTCGCTGTTGGCCGGGCGCTCGTGAGCAGGTTCAGGGGCTTTGGTTTTGACTGGAGCTGGCGCGGATGCGGAGGACGGAGCTGGCGCAGTTCCCGTGGCAATTTTGAATTTGACCTGGAGTTGGCGGCCGGCAGCAGTGGCAAAAGCGTCTTGCAAGAGACTGAGATAATTATCCTTGAGCCAGACGCCGCTGAATTCGTTGGCCGCCTCCAGTGTCACGTTGTTGCCGTCAATCGCGCAGGCTCGCAACGGCGCGAACCACATGTTATAGGTGTCGTTATTCAGCCTGGAACGGAGATGTTCCCGCGCAGAATTCCAAATTTTTTCAGCTGAAAGTTGCATTTGCACTTTGTCAAAAAGCTCGTTTTTCAAGCGGTTTATTCACCTAGCCCCCAACTCGGGGTTGGTCGCTGATTTCCACCGATGTTCGCCTTGGCAAAGAGCCATGATCCTGAGAAAGCTGACATGCCTTTAACTCTACCGCCAAAAGCTTCATTTAACAATCGAAACAACCTGCTTATTTTCAACATCTTACGAAAATCAAAATTCAGACCACCATCATATGTCTGGTAAAAATGATAAGACGCCCCAAACAACTTCAATTAACGTGAGCGTTTTATGCAATTGGAACGAAAGTATCTAGGATAACATATTAACTTTTGTTCACTAGTTATTCACAGGAGGCTAAATCAAGGATTTACTTGCTTTCCGTTGCTTTCTGACAAGCAATATTTGATTCAGACCGCCTGCTCGCCGGTTTCACCAGTACGAATGCGAACGATGCTCTCAACGGCGCTCACAAAAATTTTCCCATCACCGATCTTGCCCGTCTTGGCCGCTTTGACAATCGCGTCCACTGCGGCCGCGGCCTGGGCATCCGCCAGCACCACCTCAATTTTCACCTTGGGCAGAAAATCCACCGTGTATTCACTGCCGCGATAAATTTCCGTGTGCCCTTTTTGGCGGCCAAACCCTTTTACCTCCGCGACGGTCATTCCTTGGACCCCAAGAGCGGCCAGCGCAGCTTTTACTTCCTCAAGTTTGAACGGTTTGATGACGGCCTCGATTTTTTTCATACCTCATCCGCGTTAATTTTTCTGAGCGGATGTTAACAGCCAACCCCATGCTGTAAACAGGAATTTTTTGACGCCGGTTTGCGCCCATCAAAAAACTCGCCGAATCACTGCATCGGAACGCCGGATTTATCCGGCAGCACACGCACCGGTTGCACACCTGCCGGATGAATCCGGCGTTCCAAGCGGACGCGGCATCGTGCCTCCGGTTGCACCCTTCATTGACTGATTGACCCGGTTTTGCTTCCCCAATTTGGTGTATCCGGCAAATTTCAAGCTCCCTGTGTTCGTTGACACCGCTTTTTGCCGCTGTTACCGTTCGCGTTCCGAAAAATGGCGACGGACTACAAAAACACGCTCAACCTGCCGCGCACCGACTTTCCCATGAAAGCCGACCTCGTCGCGCGCGAACCGGCACGGCTCAAAAAATGGCAGGAGGCCGGGCTTTACCCCAAAATCCAGGCGGCGCGCGCCAACGCGGAAAAATTTGTCCTGCACGACGGTCCGCCCTTCGCAAACGGCGATGTCCACATCGGCACCGCGCTGAACAAGATTCTCAAGGACATCATCATCAAATACAAAACCCTCCGGGGTTTTAGCGCGCCGTATGTGCCGGGCTGGGATTGCCACGGCTTGCCCATCGAATTCAAGGTTTCCCAAGAAATGCGCAAGCGTAGCGGCGACGCCCCGTCGCCGAATGTGACTGCGACGCCCTCGTCGCCAGCCTCAAATTTCGACGCCGCCACCATCCGCAAGGCCTGCGAAGCCTACGCCCGCAAATATATTGATATCCAGCGCGAGCAATTCAAACGACTCGGCGTTCTTGGCGACTGGGATAATCCGTATCTGACGCTGAACAAGGAATACGAAGCCGACGAGTTGCGCCTGTTTGCCGACATCGTTGAGAAAGGCTTCGTGTATCGCGGCAAAAAGCCGGTCTATTGGAGCATTCCCTGCCGCACTGCGCTCGCCGAGGCCGAAGTCGAATACCAGGACCATGTCAGCCAGAGTATATTTGTGAAGTTTCCCGTCGCTGGCCAGCCCAACACGTTTGTGCTGATCTGGACGACGACGCCCTGGACGCTGCCGGCCAATCTGGCCGTGGCTTACAACGACAAATTCCAATACGTCCAGGTCGAAATCGGCGGCGAAAAATACATTCTGTTCCGCGGCCTGCTGCCCGCCGTGGCGGAGAAGTGCGGCTGGAGCGGCTACGCTGAACAGCCATTTGCCACCGAAAAACTGGCCCAGCTTCAATGCCAGCATCCGTTCTGCAACCGCACCAGCAAGCTCTATCCGGCCGGGTTTGTCACCAGCGACACCGGCACGGGCTTCGTTCACATCGCTCCCGGTCACGGCTTGGAAGACTACGGCCTCGGCTCATCCGTCGGCCTGCCGATTTATTCGCCGGTGGACGACGACGGCAAGTTCGCTTACACGAACGATTTGCCGGTCGAGCAACAGATGCCTGCCGAGATGATCGGCAAATCCATTCTCGAAAAGCACGGCAAGAGCGACGCCAACGAAGCCGTACTACATGAACTCCGAGCCCGCCATGCGCTGCTGCATCAAGAAAACTATCATCACAGCTACCCGCACTGCTGGCGTAGCAAAACGCCCGTCATCTTCCGCGCGATGGACCAGTGGTTCATCAAGATTGATCACGTCGTAGGACAGGCGTCGCGCCTGTCTCCATCTTCAGAAAAGTCAGAGACAGGCGCGACGCCTGTCCTACAAACCTTTCGCGCCGCCGCTCTTGCCGAGATTGACCGCGTGAAATGGGTGCCGGACTGGTGCGTCAATCGCATCAAAAGCTTGGTGCAAACCCGTCCCGACTGGTGCATCTCGCGCCAACGCACTTGGGGCGTGCCCATTCCCGCGTTTTACGACGCCAAAGGCGAACCGATTCTCGACGCCCAAATCGTCCGCAATACGGCCGATTTGATTGAAAAACACGGCTCGAACGTCTGGTTTGAAAAATCCGCCGCCGAACTCTGGTCGCTCGTAAAACCGAAAGGCTGGAAAGGCGCGGAAGCCGCCGCCAAATCCAATGACACGCTCGACGTGTGGATTGATTCCGGCAGTTCATCGCGCTCCGTGTTGATGCGGCGGGCGGAACTGCAGCATGTAGCGCAGGCGTCCCGCCTGCGGGTTCACGAGGCATCTCTGCCTCGTGAATCTGGCGGCAAGATGCCGCCCGAACTCGCAGGCGAGACGCCTGCGCTACCCTGGCAAGCCGACGTTTATCTCGAAGGCAGCGACCAGCATCGCGGCTGGTTTCAATCATCGCTGCTGCTGTCGCTGGCCGGCAACGGCGCGGCGCCGTTCAAGACGGTGCTCACCCATGGTTTTATGGTGGACGCCGACCGCGAAAAGATTTCCAAGAGCAAACAGGCCCAGGGCGTTTACGAAAAACCGCAGACCGCCGAGGCTTACGTCAAAAAATACGGCGTGGACATCGTGCGCCTGTGGGTCGCGTCGCAGGATTACCGCAACGACATCGTCGTGAGCGAGGAACGCATCGCCAAGGTCGGCGAAACCTACCGTGGCATCCGCAACGCGCTGCGCTACCAGCTTTCGAACCTCTACGACTTCGATCCGGCAAAGCACGCCGTCGCGGATGACAAGCTCACCGGCCTTGACCGCTGGATTCTTGGCGAATTCTCCAAACTCGAACAGGAAGTTCTCAAAGCCTACGACGATTACGAATTCCACGTCGTTTATCAAAAGGTCAGCCAGTTCATCGCCGTCGAGCTGTCCTCGATTTACCATGATGTCATCAAAGACCGGCTCTACACCGACCCGGCCAATTCGCATCGCCGCCGCTCGACGCAGACCACGCTGCACCGGCTGGTGACCGGCCTGTGCCAGATGCTCGCGCCGATTCTGGCATTCACGGCGGACGAAGCGTGGGAATTTGTGCCGGGTGAAAAGGCAAATTCAGTTCACGAAAGTTTGTCGAAGCATTACGGTTCTCCGTTGATGTTTGATGACATTAACCAATGGGACTGGCTGAAAGGTTGGCGTGAAATGATTCTTCCTGAATTGGAAAAAGCGCGCCAAGCCAAAACGATTGGCAAAGCTCTGGAAGCAAAAGTCGAAATCGTCATTCCGCAAGTTCAGTGGCAATTGTCTGATTCTGAATTGCTCCGTGAACTTGTCAACGTATCCGCATTGAAAATTACTGTTGGCAAATCTGTTTCAATTTCAATTTCCAAAGCCGACGGCCAGAAATGCGAGCGCTGCTGGCATTGGGAGACGGACGTTGGCTCGAATCCCGAGCATCCGACCATTTGTGGCCGTTGTGTCGAAGCGGTAATGCAATTCAAAACATAATGCGCGGACAACTCCTTTACTGTGCTGATTTTTTTTGAGTTTCGACTATTTGTTCCGGTGTAATCTCGCCTTCTCGCCATAATAGCGAGCAGCGAGACTATACCATTTGTAAGCCTCGGCAAAATTCGTCTCCACGCCCCAGCCATAGGCATAGCAGTCGCCCAGCTTGTTTTGAGCATCAACATTACCTTGCTCGGCAGCTTTCCAATACCACTTGGCGGCCTCTGCTTCATCTTTCTCTGCGCCAAAACCATTCGCGCAATAAGTGCCAAGAATGTATTCTGCATCAGCATTTCCTTGATCTGCTGCCATGCGATACCACTTAGCTGATTCTGCGTAATCTTGTGCCACGCCCACGCCCATGCCATAGTAGAAGCCCATAACGCATTGAGCATCGGCATTACCTTTTTCAGCTAATTTTTTTTGTCTATCAAAATTGCTTTCTGCCGGTGTTTGAACGGCAGGGGGTTGTTCTGTCGGGGTTACAGCACTGGCATTGGTTTTGAAATTTTTATTGCTCGTCATTACGCCGAAAATCGTAGCCAGAACCACCACTGCAAAAATGGCCGCCACAAAAATGACTTGGGTGTTTCTGGAATGTTTTTGTTCTTCTGGTCGTTGCTGCCGACTAGCCTCCGCCAATTGCGCGACACGATATTTTATGTATAACGCCCGCGCCTTGGCATCATCACCGCCCATTTCGGCAAAAGCCTTTGTCCAGAGTCCGGGAACCATTGGTTTGTCCTGCAACTCGCGCGCAACTTCCTCGTAAAATTTATCGTCTCCGGCATTGGAGGATATTTCTACCAGCTTTTTTCTTTTGAACAGTAATGAGATGCCGCCGCCGATGAGAGCAAAAATTGCAACCGCGATTGCTGACGCTGCCCACTGGATAATTGTTACTCTAAAAAATATTACGTTGAAGATACTGACCACCCAAACAATCGCTGCAACAATTGCCAAGTGACGCCAGCGGTTTCCAACAGCCAGACAACCACTGATGGTTAAACCGATGATGCAAAACAAACTGTTTGATAGTGCTAAACTGTAAATATAAAGCGGAGAGTTGTGTTCGGTTGATGCAAAGCCAACAATAAACCCTCCCAAGCCAGTCAACACAGTCACGATGATGACATCTCGAAGAACCGGCCAAATTTTGTTTCGTTTCACAATTTTGACTTTGCGCCCGGCAAGGATTTTGTCCAGAAAAAATCACACCGGCTGCGGCTGCGTGAGGCCGTGCAGCGAGCCGGCCAATCAAAATCCCACCGGGAAAGAAATTGGCTTTAACACTCTCCCTCAACCCGGCCTTCTCCCCAAGGAGAAGGAGAATCGTTCGCCGTCTTTCTGAAAATTCGCGCGACTGAATTTGCCGGACGGTCATCCGCAGAACCGGAAATATGCGAACGCTGTTCCTTCTCCCCGGGGGAGAAGGTCAGGTTGAGGGCGGGCAAAACACCATTTCCATTCTACTTATCCCGTGCCCGAACAAGCTAAAGCTTGAACTCCAACTTGAATTTCACGCCGGTTGCTGCTGCGTCAGGCAGTGCAGCGAACCGGAACCGAGCACCAGATCAACGGCGTGAATGCCGACGACCGGCCGGTCTTTGAACAACTCACTCAAAATGCCGAGCGCGATGCGGTCGTTTGGATCATTGAACGTCGGCACGATGACGCAGGCGTTGGCAATGTAGAAATTTGCGTAGCTTGCGGGCAGGCGGCGGCCGGCAAAACACAGAGGCGCCGGCATGGGCAGCGGCACAACTTCAGGCTTTGAGCCGTCTTCGAGGCGCAAATCCTTGATGCGCTCCCAGTTTTCGGCGAGCGGACGATAATTGGCGTCGCGTTTGTTTTTTTCCCGGATGAGCACGAGCGTCTTCCGGTTCACAAATCGGCAGATGTCGTCAATGTGGCCGTGCGTGTCGTCGCCAGCCGGGCCTTTGCGCAGCCAGAACACGTTTTTCACGCCGAGATATTTCCGGAACGTCCCGTCGTATTGCGCCCGCGTCAGGCCGGGATTGCGGACCTGGATCTTTGGGTGGAGATAACATTCCTCGGTGGTGAGCAACGTGCCGCGACCGTTGACCTCGATGCCACCGCCTTCGATGACAAAATTTCTTCCGTTAAATTGCGCGTTGAACAACGGCTTCTTCAATAACTTGGCGGCGGTTTCCGGGACCTTGGTGTCCTTCTGCCAGTCGTCATGTTTCGCCCACGCGTTGAAATGAAAATGGACGATGGCGGTTTCTGAGGTAGGGACGGCTCGCCGAGCCGTCCGCAGACGCCGCGGCGCGGCGTCCCTACCAATAAATTTCCTGACAAAAATCGGCCCGCTGTCGCGGATCCAGCCGCGATTCGTGGGATGCTCCACAAATTCCACCTGCTTCAAATCGCCGCCCGCGCGTTTCAAATAACTGGCGGCGAATTTTTGCTCGGCCTGATGCCGGACAAGAATCCGCACGCTTTCGCCCGGTGAAATTTTGCGGACCATTTCGCCATAGACCCAGCGGACGGCTTCCATCTTGCCCGGCCAATCGGCCTCATGGTGCGGCCAGGCGAGCCAGGTGGCTTCGTGCCTTTCCCATTCCGCCGGCATGGACCAGCCGAGTTTGGCGGGCGCGGCGGCATCTGCGATTTTTGGTTGCGGCATAAAGGTCGCCGGAAGTTAAGAGTTTTACCCGGCAGTGGCAAATTTTGAATTTAACGTTGGTGGGCGCACAACACCCGTATCGGGAGCGGACAAACACACCGGCTGGCTTGGTTTTTTACACAAAAGATGTGGATCTCATCCGCCCTCCCAATCACCGGTCGGCAGGCTTTCTGCTTACAAAGCCTCTCCTGCTTGCTAAAATGATTGGCGTCAGGCACCGTGTATTGGGCGATTATGAAGGCCAAAAAAACTGGTCAATCAAGACCGGATCGTGAAAAAAAGACGGTCCGGCTTGCAGCGGCACAATCTTCCGCCCTCCCGGCAGCTTCGCCGGAAAACGAAGACAGCCTGCAAGCCTTTTTCAATGCGCTGGACGATCTGGTGTTCGTTTTTGAACCCGAAGGGCGCATCCTCTTCACAAATTCCGCGGCGCAAAATCAGTTGGGATACACCCCGGCAGAACTGGCCGGGATGACCGCGCTTGATCTCCACCCGCCGGAACAACGGCCGGAAGCCGCAAAACTTCTGGCCGGCATGATTGCCGGTAAAATCATAATTTGCCCCATTCCGTTGCAGGCCAGGGACGGGACCCGCATTATGGTGGAGACGAAGCTCTTGCATGGCCAATGGCGAGATAAAAAGGTGCTGCTCGGCATTTCGCATGACATCACCGGGCGCAAACGAGCGGAGGAGACCATTGTCCACGAACGCCAACTGCTCCGCACGCTGATTGATCTGCTGCCCGAAATTTTTTACATCAAGGATCTGGACAGCCGTTTCCTGGTTGCCAATGAAGCTCTCGCCAAACACTTCGGCCAAAAGACTACCGCCCAAATGCTTGGCCTGTCGGACGCGGACTTTTACCCCGCCGAGCTGGCCCCCAGATTCCGCGCCGAGGAATTGAAAGTCTTTGGCGGAGAGCCGCTCATTGACCAGGAAGCCAAAGGCGTCAGCCCGGGTGGCCGGGAGGGCACGTTCTTGACGACCAAAGTGCCGTTCCGGGACAGCCAGGGACGGATTCAGGGCCTGGTCGGAATTGGACGGGACATCACCGAGCGCAAACAGGCGGAGGCGGCGCTACGCGAGAGCGAGGAGAGATACAAAACGCTGCTTGAAACCACCGATACGGGCTATGTGATCCTGGATGCGGAAGGCAAGGTGTGTGGTGCCAACCGGGAGTATGTCCGGCTCACGGGACATGGCGCCTTGGCGGAAATTGTCGGTAAAAACGTGGTTGAATGGACGGTGGCGCACGATCGCGAACGGAATGCCGTGGAAGTCAGGAGGTGTCTGCAGCAGGGCTTTGTCCGAAATCTGGAAATTGATTACATGGGCCGGGAGGGGCGGATTGTTCCGGTTGAAATCAACGCGACGGTGGTCAAAAGCAGCCAGGGCGTTCAAATCCTGGCCCTCTGCCGGGATATCACCGAGCGCAAAATGGCGGAGGAGGCTGTGCGCGAGTCCGAAGGGAAGTTCAGGAGCATTTTTGAGAATGCACCCATTGGCATATTCCAATCCACCATCGAGGGCCGGCTTCTGACCGCCAACTCGGCGGCCGTCAGGATGTTCCGTTACGACTCCCCGGGGGAAATGTTGACCGCCAACTCTGATGTTTCGAAGCAGTTGTTCGTCCGCCCCGAGCAACGACGCGACATCGTGCGGCTGGCGTTGGAGTCGCGGAAATACGTCCAGCAAGAGGTGGAGTATCGGCGCAAGGACGGCTCGGTTTTCATCGCCAATCTGCATATGCGGGTTCTGCGCAACGATAAAAATGAGGCGGTATCGGTTGAAGAGTTTGTGGAGGACATTACTGACCGCAGATGGGCGGAAGAGTCCCAGGGAAAGAACAGCGACCGGTTGAACCGGATCAACAGTTGTCTTTTGAATCTGGGGCCCGACCATGACTCGAACATCAACCGGCTAACCGCTCTCTGCGGCGAACTGCTCGGAGCAACTTGCGCCCTGTATAATCGGCTTCAAGGCGATTTGCTCTGCTCCATTGGCCAGTGGCATACACCGCCGGGCTTCAAGTCTGAGGACGCTTCTGCTGGCCACATTTGTTATGATGTCATACGCAACAACCAGGAGGACGCGGTGGTCATAACCAATCTGCCCCGGACATCTTACGCCGAGTCCGATCCCAATGTGCGGGCGCATGGCCTGCAAACCTACATGGGGTGCGCGGTCAAATGCGAAGGCAAGGCCGCCGGGTCGCTCTGCGTGGTTTACAGCACAGACTACCGGCCCACCGACGATGACCGTCGAATCCTCGGAATTATCGCCTCCGCCATCGGCAACGAAGACACGCGCAAGCAGGCGGAAGCCGAGCTCAACCGCCTGATGACCGCCATTGAACAAACCCCGGAAAGCGTCGTCATTACTGATACCAAGGGGTGCATTCTTTATGTCAATCCGGTCTTTGAACGGGTCACTGGTTACAGCCGGGCCGAAGTCATCGGCCAAAATCCGCGGCTGCTCAAGAGCAACAGACAAGAAAGCGCGTTTTACCGGGAACTGTGGGCCAAAATCAATGCCGGCGAGGTGTGGCGCGGGCGTTTCATCAACAAAAAGAAGGATGGCACGCTGTTCACTGAAGATGCTGTCATTGCTCCCGTTCGCGACGAGAAAGGCGCCGTCACGAACTACATTGCCATCAAGCGTGACATCTCTCATGAACTGGAACTGGAAGTTCAATACCGTCAGACACAGAAGATTGACAGCATTGGCCGGCTGGCCGGCGGCGTAGCCCATGACTTCAACAACATCCTGGCGGTCATTTGCGGCCACACGGAACTGGCGCTCGCGCAATTGTCACCCGACGCCCCTTTGCGTTCCAGTCTCGAGTGCGTTCAGGAAAGTGCCGAGCGCGCGGCGAACCTCACCCGTCAACTGCTGGCTTTCGCCCGCCGGCAAGTCATTGAGCCCCGCCGGATCAACCTGAATGAACTGATTGTCAATCTGAACAAGATGCTGCATCGCTTGATTGGCGAGGACATTAAACTGGTGACGCAAACCGCGCCCGACCTGGGCCAGATCAAAGCCGATCCCGGCCAGATTGAGCAGGTGTTGCTGAACCTGGTTGTCAACGCCCGCGATGCAATGCCCGATGGCGGCACCCTGACCATCCGCACGGACAACGTGACCCTTGCTGAAGACTATGCGCGCAGTCATCTCATCACTTCCGGCGACTATGTCATGGTCAGTGTCAGCGACACCGGTGTGGGCATGACGGACGAAGTCAAACAACACATCTTTGAACCTTTTTTTACCACCAAAGAACAGGGCAAAGGCACCGGTTTGGGACTGGCCACCTGTTTTGGCATCATTCAACAGAGCAACGGTCATATTCACGCCGAAAGCCAGGTGGACAAAGGAACGCAGTTTAAGATTTATCTGCCCCGCGTTTGGGAGGTGGAAGATTCCATTTCAAGTCGCGAGGGGCCGGTCAGTTTGCCGCAAGGCACAGAAACGATCCTGCTTGCCGAAGATGAACCGTCACTGCGGCAACTCATGGCCCGGGTGTTGCGGACCCAGGGCTACACCGTGTTGGAAGCAGCCGACGGTCATGAAGCCCTTACTTTGGCGCAGGCAAACGGCGCTAAAATCCAGCTTTTGCTCACCGACGTGATCATGCCCGGACTGAGCGGCAAAACGCTCGCCGAATGGCTGGGGCAGGTGAATCCCACGGTCCGGGTCCTTTTCATTTCAGGTTACATCAACAACAACGCGGTCCGGGACGCCATGTCGAGACCCGGGACGTTCTTTCTGCAAAAACCTTTTAATCCCTTGGATTTGACCAAAAAAGTGCGCGAGGCGATTGAAGCACCGTAGCCGGGCGGCAATGCCGCCCAACCCGAGGACCATGGAAATTTCCGAACTGGCAAAACAGTTGACCGCGCTCGGCTGTCCGTCCGAAAAATCCGCCGAAATGGCCGCGCAACTCGACAAGCGCGCCCGCCAGTTCACTGAACAAAAGGGCCGCTCTTATGAAGAAGCTTTGCAACATCTGCTCGGTTTGATGCGTCAAGGCTGGTCGGCGAAGGAAAAAGGGCTTTGAATTTACGATTGGCGAATTACGATTGACGCGACCAGTATAAATGACGCGTAAATCGCAATTCGTAAATCCTAAATCCCATGCCCAGGCCCTGGAAACAAATCAGTTCAAAGCTCATCGGCGATTTCCGCATCTTCAAGCTGCGCTCGGACGTGAAAATTTCGCCGCGCACCGGCCAGGAACACGATTTTTACGTCCTCGAAAGCGTCAATTGGGTCAATATCGTTGCCGTCACGCCCGACCAGCAACTGGTGATGGTTGAGCAATACCGTCACGGCTCGAATACCGTGGAGCTCGAAATCCCCGGCGGCATGATGGATCCGGGCGAGACCGACCCGGTGGCGACCGCCGTGCGCGAATTGCGCGAGGAGACCGGCTATGAAGGCGAAAAGGCGCGCGTGCTCGGCCGCATCTGGTCGAACCCGGCCATCCTGAGCAACACCACCTACACCGTGCTGATCGAAAACTGCCGGTTGAAGCACGGTGTGGATTGGGACCACGGCGAGGATTTGGTGACGCACCTTGTGCCGGTGGCGAAAATTCCGAAACTCGTGGCCGACGAAAAAATCGGCCACTCCCTCGTCGTCGTCGCGCTGTATCACTTTGATTTGTGGCAGCGGGGGATTAAAAAATAAAAAGGGCTTAACCAAAAAGCCACGCCCTTGCGAAAAGAATTTTAATTACACCTTCTTGCTCTGCGACAACCGCTCAAATTTGATTTGCATATAAGCAGCATCCACTAGCGGCGGCGTTCTTCACGTTTTCACAATTGGACGAAACTGCGCGGAATTCAATCTTAATTTACGGTAGCACCCGCGTCTCGCGGGTTGAATTCGGCGTCCCGCCGAATTCCGTTGTGCGACGGAGTTTGCAGACTGTTGGGCAAGTGTGAAGCGTTCGTTCGTCCCGCAATGGTTTCGGGCGGGACGCCCGAAACGACAGGCCGGAGGCCTGTGCTACCCCAGATTCACCGGGTCAATATCCACCGACAGCGTCACGTCTTCCGGTAACGCGAGCGTCCCGATGATTTTCGCCAGGGCCTGGCTCAGTTTACTCATCGCGCGCGTTCGCAGCATGATCTGGTAGCGATAAAAAGTTTCCGCACGCAGCAACGGCGCCGGCGCCGGGCCGGCGATGATTAAATCTTTGAACGCACCCCTCGCCCCGGCCCTCTCCCCGCCCTGCGGAGCGAGGGAGTGGTGCGCTTTGTTTTCCTTCTCCCCGCCAAGCGGAGAGAAAGTGGCCGCAGACCGGATGAGGGGTCCGTTTTCGTTATCCGAAGATTTAAGACTTTTCTCCAACTCGCGTTTCAGGTGTTCGGCGCTGAATTTCACCTTGTCCTCGTTGCGGCCCTTGAGGGTGAGCAACGCCACGCGGCTGACAGGCGGATATTTCAGTTGCTCGCGGAATTCGATTTCCTGCTCGTAAAAGCCGGGAAAATCGTGGCGGCGCGCGTATTGGATCGCCGGATGAAACGGCGCGAATGCTTGCACGAACACCTCGCCCTCGACGTCCCCGCGCCCGGCACGGCCCGCGACCTGGGTGAGCAGTTGAAAGGTGCGTTCGCCCGCGCGAAAATCCGGCTGATGCAGCGCGAGGTCGGCGTAAATGATGCCGACGAGCGTCACGTTCGGAAAATGCAGTCCTTTGGCAATCATCTGCGTCCCGACGAGGATGTCGGTCTTGCCCGTGCGAAAATCGCCGAGCACTTTGCGGTAATCGTCCTTGCGCTTCATCGTGTCGGCATCCATGCGCTTGATGCGCGCCTGCGGGAAAAGTTTGGCGAGCGTTTCCTCGACCCGCTGCGTGCCCGTGCCGGCAAAACGGATTGCCGGGTTTTTGCATTTCACGTTCGGGCAAATGGAGGGCACAGGCGCGACGTGGCCGCAAATGTGGCAGCAAAGCTTTTGTTCCAGCCGGTGAAATGTAAGCGCGAGGCTGCAATTCGGACACTGAACGACCTCACCGCACTTCGGGCATTGCAGCGACGTCGAATAGCCGCGCCGGTTGAGAAATAAAATCGTCTGCTCGCCACGTTCGAGCCGTTGGGTGATGGCTTCCTTGAGTTGCGGCGAGAAAATCGGGATGCCTTCCTTCCCGCGCTGGCGGGATGCGGCCTGGCGCATGTCCACGACGCGGACATGCGGCATTTTCTGGTCGTCCACGCGCTCGGGCAATTCGAGCAGCGTGTACTTGCCCTTTTTGGAGTTATAATAACTTTCCAGCGACGGCGTGGCCGAGCCGAGCACGACGACGGCATTTTCCATCTGGCCGCGCATGATGGCGACGTCGCGGGCGTGGTAGCGCGGCGCCTCCTCCTGCTTGTAAGAGTGTTCGTGTTCCTCGTCCACGATGATGAGGCCGAGCGGTTCAACCGGCGCAAAAATCGCCGACCGCGCGCCGATGACGATGCGGGCGCGGCCCTGGCGGATTTTGTGCCATTCGTCGTGACGTTCGCCGGCGGACAGATGCGAGTGCAAAACAGCTACGAGCGTCTGGAGTTTGCCGGAGCTGAATCGCGCCTTGAACCGCTCGACGGTTTGCGGCGTGAGCGAAATCTCCGGCACGAGCACGATGGCCCCCTTGCCTTGTTCGAGCGCGTGGGCGAGGGCTTGCAGATAAACCTCGGTTTTGCCGGAACCCGTCACTCCATGAAGAAGAAATGTTCGCGCCGAATGATTGTGGGTGGCACGGGCGTCCCGCCCGTCAAATTCGGCGTCCCGCCGAATTTCGTCGTGAGCCGGGCGACTGGGGTTGGTCATCGTTGATGAAGCAGTCGTTTGTCCCGCGACGGTTTCGGGCGCGACGCCCGAAACGACAGGCGGGATGCCTGTGCCACCCACGCCGGGTGCTGGCGTCCAGATGAAAGGGTATTCCTCCATTGGTCCGATCAATCCCAGTTCGCGCGGATTGTTCCAGATGTAGTTCCATTTCTCATGCAGGTCGCTTTCCGAACGGATCATGCGGTCAAACGATTCCTCCTGCCAGAGGGGGCCGTTGCGTTTCATCAACTTGTTTGCCGCATGCGCGGAAAACGATTTGATGCTGTGCAGAATTTCCGTGAGCGAATGCATGCCTTCCCTGCCGCGTTCCTGAATGGGCAGCGGCTGGATCAGCATGTGAACATGGTCGGGCATCACGCAGGCAATAAGGCATCTTATTTTTTTTGCGGGCCAGTGATGACAGGCATCGAGCGCGGCTTGCTGGGCTGCGGGCGAAAGTTTCAGATTTCCGCGCGTGTGCCAGGTGACGTGATAGATTTTGCCCGGAATCTCGAAGTGTGGAAGCAGCCGGCGTCGCGCGGCGGGTTCGGTAATGCCGTGGGTGGCACGGGCGTCGCGCCCGTCAAATTCGGCGTCACGCCGAATTTCGTCATGAGGCGTGCGATTCGGATTGGTGGTCGTTGATGAAGCAGTCGTTTGTCCCCCGACGGTTTCGGGCGCGACGCCCGAAACAACAGGCGGGACGCCTGTGCCACCCACATTCATGGCCGCCTCGATTTTCTCCAGTGCGGCGGATTGTGCCGGATTCAAAGCCAGCGGTTGCGACGGCAGGATGTGTTCGCGGGCATACGGATCGCGTTCGGAAATCTGCGGGGCAATCTCAACCAGGCCGCGATCCTCGAGTTTGCGGACGGTGGCGGCGGTGGTTTCGGCCAGCTCGACCAGTTCCTGCAACGGCAGCTCGCGCCGCTCCTCGATGATGTTCCAAACTTCCTGCTGGCGCTTGGGCAGCTTCGAAAATTCGCCGCTCACCGGCAGCGCGCGGACAAACAGCCGCTCGCGCCAGCCGGATTCCTCCTTGCGCACGGCTTCGGGCAAAACGCTTTTGAGTGCGATTTCCGGCGCGCAGCAGTAGTACTCGGCAATCCAGCGCGCAAGTTTCAGGACTTTCGGCGTGACGAGCGTCTGCGCGCCGATAACTTTCAGAATTGGTTTGAGATTGGTGTGTGCCGATTCTTCGGCGAGCGCGGTGACGCAACCCAAAATTTTTCGCGGGCCGAATGGCACCTGCACGCGGCTGCCAACCTCGATTTGCCCTGCCAATCCGGGCGGAATCGAATAATCGAATTCCTTGCGGAGCGCGATTTCAAGGCTGACGCGGGCGATCATGCGGAGTTGAGGGTTGAGGGTTGAAAGTTGAGTGTCAAGAACCGTGACGCCAAACTATTTTCAGAGGGACGAGTTATACGAGTCCCTGATTTTTCCAAGAGTGAAGTTTGGGACTCGCAGAGCTCGCCCCTCCGAATTTCAATCACGGGAAATGGCACGCAGGTCGGCCTCAAGCTGTTGTCGCAGCGATTCGCGCCCGGCGTCGGTGGCTTCGGCTGGCACGCGCATGACCTGGCCGACGACGACTTCACAACGGGCAAAGGGCAGCGGAATTTGAAACCGATCCCAGCTTTTCACGCACAGTTTCCAATTCACGTTGAACGCCACCGGCACCACCGGCAAACCCGTCACCTGCGCCAGTGACATCACGCCCTCCTGAACCTGGTAACAGGGTCCCCGCGGGCCGTCCGGCGTGATGGTCAGGTCGTAGCCGCGCTCGGCCCAGGTGGTGAGTTCGAGCAACGCCTGCGGGCCGCGCCGGCTGGTTGATCCGCGCACCGGCTGCACGCCAAACCATTCCAGAATGCCCGTGAGAAACGCGCCATCCCGGCTGGCACTGATCAGCGCCGCCATGTTCCTGCCGGATGCGTGCGGTTTGCGATGGCTTTCATAAACTTTGATGCAGGACGCGAGCCGGTTGTGCCAGAAACAAACAATCACCGGGCCGGGGGCATTGGGCGCCAAAAATTCCGAGCGGTCGCGCAGACGGCAGCGCACCGTGACCATGAGCGCGCGCAACAAAATGAACATCAGGAACGCGCCAACGCGCTGATGCCACTTCGCCTGATGCGGCACGATCACGCCGGATTTTCTTTTCTTTGCCGGCAAGCCTGTTTTTTCCGGCGATGAACTCGCTTCAGCCATCACGCTCCTTTTTTCAAGCACGCCCGCACCAGGGCTTCGACCGTTGCCTTCGCGCCGAGTCCCGCACTGCGGGATGCGGCGCGGACGGCGTCGTGCGCGTCAATCTGCTTGAAACCGAGCGCCATCAGCGCCAGCACGGCGTCGTTGACCTTTTGGTCATCGGGCGACAGCGCCCGTTGCGCGCTCGCCGCCTCCCATCCCGCCGTGGCGGGACCGATTTTGTCGCGCAGTTCAACAATGATGCGCTCGGCGGTCTTTTTGCCGACACCGGAAATTTGCGAGAGCGCCTTCACATCGCCACCGGCCACCGCGCCGCGAAACGCCGTCACGCTGATGCCGCTCAAGATGTTCAGCGCCGTTTTCGGTCCGATGCCGCTGACGCTGTTGACGAGCAGACGGAACAAATCGCGTTCCGCCGCGCTCGCAAAGCCGTAAAGAATGTGCGCGTCTTCGCGGATGACCAGTTGCGTGAGCAGTTTCACCGTCTCGCCCGGCTGCGGCAGCTTGTCGAACGACGACAGCGGAATGAGCGCCTCGTAGCCGACGCCGTTGACGTCCACGACCACCTGCGTGGGCAGCGCCTCGATGAGTTTGCCGTGGAGGAAGGTGATCATCGTTGGGTGGGAAACATCGAACGCTGAACATCGAACGCCGAACCTCGAACGGCACTGCGCGCCATCCTTTCAGCGTTCGATGTTCGATGTTCGATGTTCAATGTTTTTTTCTTGTTCATTTCACGGCTCAAATTTTCTTCAACGGCGTGAGATTGTAACGGCTGTTTTCCTGCGCGTGGGCCAACGCCAGCGCCAGCGCATCCGCCGCGTCCGGCGCGGGCGGTTTGGGCAGATTCAACATCCGCTGGACCATTTTGGCGACGGCGGATTTTTGCGCCGCGCCGTAGCCGACGACGGCCTGTTTCACCTTGCGCGGGGCCATTTCGAAAATTTCCAGGCCGGCCTCGGCAATGGCGGCGAGCGCCGCGCCGCGCGCCTCGCCCATGATGAGCGCGGTTTGCAGATTTTGCGCGTAAAAAAGACCTTCGATAACGCAAACGGTCGGGCGATGTTTTTGGATGGCTTCGCGCAGGGTTTGGGAAATTTTTACGAGGCAGCGCGAGCGTTCCCAGCCGGCCGGGCAGGAAATCGTGCCATGCGTCAAGGTTTCCGGAAACGGCTTTGCCAGTTTGATGACGCCGTAGCCGGTGCCGCGCAGCGACGGATCCACGCCGAGAATGACGCGATGCGCGTTGGGCGCGGCGCGCAATACCGAGGTAAAAACCGGTGAAACCGCGCGCGGGGAAGCGCCGCCGAGGCGTTCCTGCATCTGTTCAAATTGCCGCCGCGTGATGCTCACGAGCGGATTTTGCCAGCGGCGGAGGGGTTGCAAAAGGAAAAACGCCGGGCGCAACTCGCACGCCACGGCGTTTGACAAGTAAAACCAGCGGCCAGTCAATGTCCCGGACCGCGACCCGAACCATTGCCAGAACTGTTTTGGTTCTGATTTTGTCCCGACGATCTTGGTGACGATGGCGACTCGTTGTGTTGCGGCTCGACGGGCGCGGCGGCTGGCGCGTTGTGGTGGCTGGCTTCGGATGCGCTGGATTGACCCTGGTTGGAAGAAGGTGTGGTTGACCACGCATCGGAATTACGTGTGTTGCTGCGCGGTGATTGCAATGGTTGTTGTTCCCGTCCTCGGGGAGAGATGGTCCGGCTGTCGTAATATGGCTTCGGTGATGAATTATAATTGGCCGATGGCGACGGGCGTTGTGCCGGGGCGGAAATCTCATTGCGTTCCTGCGGCTGTCCACCTTGTCGTGTTTGAGACGCCGGCCAATTGTTATTCGGTTGCGGGGAACGATTTTGTGCCGGAGATCCGGATTGCGGCGGGCGATTATTTTGGTTTCTGCCGGGAGCCGGATTATTCATGGAGCCCGGCCGGCCTGCGATCAGCGTGCTGCCATCACGACTGAGCTGGTCGGCGCGTGGTCCATGTCCGGACGGCGCGATGGCGTCCCGGATGGCGACGGGACGGATGGGTGTATGGGTAATGGCGGTGATGTGTTCCGGATCAATCCCCCGGTTGGCAAGATTGCGGCCGTGACCATTGAAATTGTTGATGACCGTGGTGTGATCATAAATCTGCGTTACCTGGGTCCGTGCCACGAAATAGCGGTGCGGATGCGGGTCGCAAAAATGTCCAATCGGCACAAACGCGAAACAGTTCCAACTCAGGCCGAAATCGAAACCGACACTGACGGCGAGCCCGTTATAAAAGAATCCAACGCCTTCCCGATACACCGCGCGTGGCGGCAATGGTGCCCAGCCGCAGTAATCGTTCGAATACCGCCACGTCACCCACGATGGCCCCCAAACGGTGTCCGGCGTCCAGCACCAGCCCCAGCGCGAATGCTGGAACCAGCGGCCATAATGGAACGGCGCCCAGCCCCAGGAATAATCCGAAGCCCAATACCAGCCGCAGTCGGTGTAAACCCAATGTCCGTGATCGCCATACGGCTGCCAGCCCGGGTTGTAAGCCACCACGCTCGGCCGCCAGCACCGCCCATAGCCGTCCACGTCCACCCAGGTGCCATACGGCGCAAGCGTGTCATAAAAAGAGTTCACCGTGACTTCCGCTGGTTGCTCCACTGGTTGCGGCGGCGGTGCGGTTTCCGGTTGATCGGTTGTGGCGGGTGCGGGAGCGGGTTGAGCCGGGGGTTGATACGCCGACGCGGCCATTTGCTGCTGCAACTGCTGGTCGCGCTGCATCATGGCGGAGACGACTTCGTTCGGCAGGCCGATGTCCTTCAAATAAATGATTTTATCCGAATCGAGATTGAACGTGCTGCCGGAATTGGTGACGTAAGTCATGATGACGCTTTCATCCACGCCGGCCTGCGTAAGCCGGACGACCTGTGCCAGCGGGCTGGTTGGATAAATGTTCGGTGGCAACGCGCTTGATTCCGTTGCACTGTCCGGCGCGGGTGGAGTGGATTGCGCTTGGGCCGGGGAATTAAACGGTGAACGGACGCCCATCAAACATATAATCGCAATTGCCGTCCCAAGAATGTGTTTTTGAAAAGATTCGATTTTCATAAAAAAGGCTGTTGTCAGTATAGACGCAGGTTGGACACTTTGGTGACAAAATAATTCATCTCCGTGATATTTTGCGGCGCAACGGGTCAAATGGCACCCCCGCCCGGAATTGAACTGGGATCCGCAGTTTAGGAAACCGTTTGGCCTTTTGCCTGGCGGCAAGCAGAAAACGTTTGCAAACATTGAGATGCCTTTGAACTCCAGTTCCAACCGGTTGGGCTCGCGCCCGACATGCCGCACCCGCCGACAACCCGCGCTCCGTTTCCACCAGCCAAAGATTCTTTCAATCCCGCAACGCATCCGGCTCAACAGCCGGTTGACCCGCACCGTCGCCGGGCGAACTTCTGCCCCCGGCTGGGCTTGCGCAAAATCCCGTTGGCCACGCCCGGCTTCCCGCGCCATTCGCGTCGGGCCTGGCTCCAATACGCCTTGTCGGCGATGACCATCTCCTCGTCTTCGTGGACGACGTGCTCAAATTCCCGGCGGTCATGCATGTTGGCGGCCGTCAGCGTCACCTGCCGGACCAGCGTGTGCGTTTCATCCACCGCCATGTGTGCCTTGTAGCCGTAATACGCTTGGCCTGGTGTGACCGTGTAACCGGCATTGCCGCCGCCGCCGGTTTTATCTTCCCTGGCTGGCGCGCGCCGCGCGGCTTGCAGCAATGTCGCATCCAACGCTCTGTCTGAAAATCGGTGCTGAACGTGATCAAGAGCAGAAACCATCTCCCGCGACAGTCGCGGGACGTATGTCAAATATGGGGAATGTCGGTTGAAGGCGAGTGTCCCTTTGACGACAGGTAATACCCGGGTTTATTGGGGTTTTGGTTCACTTTTGTAACTAGTTGATAATCAAATGACAGGGAATTGAAAAATTGTCGATGAATAATTGAAATAATTGTTGATTTATTGGAATAATTGTTTCATAATTGCTTTGATCACTATCGCTATATGTACCAAACGTCTGACGCACATGATTTTCACGCCAGTGCAGAGAATCGTTTTCTGTTCTAATTTTATTACCCAAAAACTCTCCTAACCCACCAAACTCAAAACCTATGAAACTAATCAACGTGATAAAAATCTGTTTAACCTGTCTGGGGCTTGCCGTCCTGTGCGGCGTTGCCCAGGCACAACCCGTCAACCTGTTGGGCAATCCCGGCTTTGAGTTCCAGCCTGACATTGGGAAATTAACTAATGGTTTCGATAGTGTTACCTATTGGAGTAATGACGGAGTAACTTATGTGAATACAGGGATTGAAAACTACGCCCCACATAGTGGCACCTATCGGGCGTTTGAAATGATGACCGATGATGGGGCTTATTCAATCGGCACCAATACCGTACCGCTTCAGGTTGGCCAGCAGATTATCCTGACTTGGTGGGCGTTTGGCACCACTACCTCCGATCCTCAACAACTCACCAACCCGGCCGATCCGATGCAAATAATTGGGATCCTTACATCAACGAACAGCGGTGCAATTGAAAATGACCCTTTTCCCGACACCACCGCCGTTTTAGTTACAAGCAATGGGCTTCCTAATTCTTGGGTGCAATACTCGCTTACCTATAATGTCCAAGCCGCGGACACCAACAAGTATCCTGGTGTTTTCTTCAATACCGGGGCGTTGGGGGGAGTGAACCCCACAAATTGTTTCGCGGCGTATGACGATTTTGCCCTGTACGTGGTGCCAGCCAATAGTCTGCCCATGATTACAACTGAGCCGGTCGGCCAGACCGCACCTCCGGGAGGTACCGTGTCGTTCTCTGTGTTTGCGGTCGATGCTACCAGCTATCAATGGATGGCGGGCACCCCGAATAGCGGCGTTTATACCAACCTTTCTGGCAGCATATACTCCGGCGTGACCACGAACACTTTGACGATCACCGGTGTGACGACAAACCAAAACATGGACATTGTTGTGGTGGCGTCCAATCAGTACGGATCGGTGACCAGCGCGCCGCCGGCCAATTTGACGGTGGCATCAGTTCTTTATTTTGAAAACTTCAATCTCCCAACATCAGCCAACCAGGCAATTACCGAGGTCGGCTGGATGAATGATATAACCAGTTCAGCTGGCGGTCGTATTTTTTGCAGTACCGGTACTGGAGTGACCTTCCCCAACATGGCTGTTTATTCCTATGATAGTAGCGCAGTCGTTGAGGCTTTTTATGGAACCTCCACAACCATAACCGGTGGACCTTATCCGGCTCCGGGTCAGCCGCATCCAATCACCAATCACATGGCTTTTCCCGGCATCAATCTGGCCGTCGCGCAGAATGTTTCTTTCAATGTGGATTTGAATGCCAATAACGCTCCCGGTTCAGGGCATTCCTTCATCTGCGTGCAGATGAACTTTGGCGGCTGGTTTGTGTCAACCAATGAGTTGCCGTATCCTCCGGGCATTCCATTTGTCACCCGTACCTACAAATTCAATCCTGCCGCCAGCGCTTGGGATCAACTGACCGTTAGTGGCATCGGAAACGATAATGTGTCTTATGTTCCCGTTATCGGGGCATTGGCCACCAACGATATGACCGGCTATATCACGGGTATCGGTATCGTAATCAACCATACCGCAGGCTCAACGGTTCAGTTCGACAATTATACCGTCTTGGCCGCGGTACCGCCCAGCTTCGCCCCAGTGATCAGTTCGCCTCCGGTCAGCGTGACAAATTACACCGGAACCACGGCGACGTTCTCTGTGTCGGCAAACAGCAACAGTGTGACCGCCGGTCTGATCTATCAATGGCAGACCAACACTGCGGTTGGCAGTACGACTTGGGCCAACGTGTTTAATGGCGGCCAATTCTCCGGAGTGACCAACCCCACCCTGTCAATCGCTAATGTGAGCGCTGCCGCCAACCACAAGGATTACCGGGTGATCGTGACGGATGGGTTCACCAACGTCATCAGCGGGCCGCCCAACGGGCCGCAGGCAACGTTGACGGTCGTGGATTCGGCGCCAATCCTCGTGACTCCCGCGACAATTCAGCCCGACGATGCCTATCTCTTTAGTTTAACCATCGTAACCAATGAGGCTGGCAATAACAACACTCTGAACTTCATCGCCTCGTTTACCGGCACCCAGCCAATTCACTATCAATGGCAAAAAGCTTCCGACACCAATGGCGACAACTTGGCGAATATCTCTGGCGCGACCAACGGCACCTACACGCTGTCCAATCCGCAGGTAAGCGACACCTGGTATTACAGCCTGCAGGCTTCCAACAGCATCTCGGGCGCTACTCCCACCAACAGCGCCTGGGTTCAGTTGGTCATATTACCGTCAACCAACGCCGTGATTCATTGGTCGGCTCCGGTGGTTATCGGTGTCAATGGTGGCAGCAGTGCTCTGACTGAGGCTCAATTTCTGGGACTGCCCGGCACATACTTTGAAGCTGAATCGTTCGGTGCTGCCACGCTCGTAACGGTGACGAATAACGGGACTGTCTTCAGCTTTGACAATCTCAATACAGCGGCTGATTCGGCTACCTACAGTGGTAGAGTTAGTCTGTGGGCCGGGGCGTACACCGGGGCGAGCACAGGCGACACGAACCTCGACGGGGTTATTGGTAATAGTCTCGAAGGTTACACTCCAGAAACCCTCACGCTGAACAACCTGACTCCAAATCAGCTATATACGGTGCAGTTGTTCTCCGTAAACGATAACAACGGACCGCTTCGTCAAGGGAACTACTCGGCTTCCACTGATCTCGCTGACGTTTCAGCCTCATTCCTGTATGGCGACAATGTCTATGTGGTGGGAACCTTCGTCGCCACCGCCCCGACTCAAGCCATTCTTGAGCATATGGGTGACGGTCATGGTTACATGAATGGTTTGATTGTTCGTACCTTGGCGAGACCGCCGTCGCCGACCATCCAGAAGTCCGGTTCGAACCTGCAGGTGAGTTATCAAATTGGAACGCTCCTGCAAGCGACCAGCCTTAAGGGTCCGTGGGTAACGAATAGCACCGGGGGGGGCACCATAACGGTGTCACCGACCGGCGTGATGTTCTTCCGCACCCAGATTCCGTAAAGAATTGGGGAATAACGATCAAAACTGAACGTTTGATACATATCGAAAGGCAGGGTGTCCCGGACACCCTGCCTTTGTTTAATTGTAAAAAAAATATCTTGCTTGGGTTGGGCCAGGCTGTTTAATCTGAAATGAAGCAGATGGCCGCTGACCGCATGTTTTAAAAAGTTTTAAAAATTCAAAATCAAATATGTTGAAATGCAAAAGGGCGGGTAGATTGATCAACTGGCGTGTGACTGAACGCGCCGGTTTCACGCTGATAGAACTGCTGGTGGTGATAGCCATCATTGCCATCCTGGCGGCGCTGCTGCTGCCGGCACTGGCGGCGGCGAAGATCAGAGCGA
>Ga0224555_1001727_pt1 | contig 28853 bp, 18 predicted proteins | sample 714S23034metaG_FD_180687 | JGI IMG/M metagenome (GOLD analysis project Ga0224555, IMG submission 180687) | Peat soil microbial communities from Stordalen Mire, Sweden - 717 S2 30-34 | ecosystem: Environmental > Terrestrial > Soil > Wetlands > Peat | place: Sweden: Norrbotten County, Stordalen...
TCCGTAGTTGTCCATGATGAGGTGAACGTCCAGTTCTTGGGGCACATTCTTCTCGATGGTGTCGAGGAAGCCGCGGAACTCTTCGGAGCGATGACGTTGCTGGTTCTGGCCGATAATCTTGCCGGTCTTGGTGTCCAGCGCGGCAAACAGGCTGGTCGTTCCGTGCCGCGCATAGTCGTGTGTGCGGCGTTCGATCTGCCCAGGTCTCATGGGCAACAGCGGAGCGGTTCTATCCAGGGCTTGTATCTGCGACTTCTCATCCACGCATAACACCAGTGCGCGCTGCGGCGGATTCATGTAGAGCCCCACGATGTCGCGCACCTTGTCGATGAACAACGGGTCTTTGGATAGCTTGAAGGTCTCGGAGCGATGCGGGGCGAGCGAAAATGCGCGCCAGATGCGGCTGATCGCGGTCTGGTTGATGCTCGTGGCCGCTGCCATCGTACGGGTCGACCAATGGGTAGCGGCGGGCGGCTTGCTCTCCAGCGTGCGCACGATTACTTCTTCGATCTGCGCATCGCTCAACTTGCGTGGCTGCCCGGGGCGCGGCTCATCGAGCAGTCCATCCAAACCCTGTTCATCAAACCTGCGCCACCATTTACTGACCGTCTGAATACACGCATGCACTTCTGCGGCAATGGCGGTAGCGGTCAGTCCATCGGAAGCGCGTAATACGATCCGCACACGCATCGACAGAGCCTGAGCGGTCTTCCTTCTCCGCGTCCAGCCCTGCAACGTCGAGCGCACCTTCTCGCTCAGTTTCAACTCCGGCAATCGCCGTCCTCGTCTCATGACCTCGCTCCTGTCATGTTAGACGTCTCCCGCTGTTATTTGTTTATCGAATTAATGACTCAGTACACTAGGAGCCTGTCGGGCATAGATTGGTGACGGAGCCGACAGCGTGTGCCGTAGATTCTTCGGCGAGGGAAACGCGAAGCACAAACTCGCGATAGAGCGGATCCTGGTCGAACGCCTTCTGCGCACTTCCAGCAGTCACGTTTGTTTCCATGCGAACAAAGGTCCACGGCGCAGGCGGAGCCTCTCAATCTAGTATTGGCCGTAGACTCTTGCGCACTCGATGAGTTTGTCAATGTTCTCCGGCGGCGTGGTTCGCGGCAGAGCGCAACCCGGGCCGAGGATGAAGCCGCCGCCCGGCGCGAGCACTTCCAGGGCTTCCCGACAGGCCCTCTCTACATCCTGAATCGAACCTTCATGCAACACGCCGCTCGGATCGATGGGTCCCAGGAGCGTGGTCTTGCCCGCAGTCGCTTTCTTGGCTTTGGCCTTGTCGCATTTGTAATCGAATTCAAGGATGCTGGCGCCTGTCTGAGTCATCCGATCGATGATGCGGGTGGTGTTACCGCAGATATGGTAGGCCAGGGAAAAGTCGTCGCTCTGGAGGGCCCGCACAATCTTCTTGGCAAAGGGAAGACAGTACTTCTCGTACATGGCAGGTGATATTACATCCGGAGAGCCCTGTGCCTCTCCAGCCGAAGTCCCTGGGCATCCCATTTCCTTGAATAACCTGGCGTAGAGTATGTAAGCATCGCTCGTATACTCGAGCAGTTCGAAGATATGCGTATCTTCTTCCCCGGCCGCCATTTCTATCATCAAGGTCTCTGGACCGGCGATCATACAAGCCAGGCTGAAAGGCCCCTGATCGGCGCGTCCCATGACAAAGACTTGATCGCCGAGTTGATCCAGCACAAGCCGCGTGGCTTCAAGCGCCGCGCGGCATAACGGAGATTTCCAAGGGTCAGGCATCTTCAGTTTCGATACCTCGGCGAGATCTCCAAGAAGGTGGCCTTCGATTACCGGAGCGCTGCCCGGAAGGTAGCTCACTTTGCAGCCGCAGGCCTCCGCCAGTGCTCCGGTACCGTTTTCAACCACGAGCATGTCATGTCCGAATCTCTTCCACGCTGCCACCTGCGCCTCTCCGAGAAGCTGCCCATCGGTGTAGAGCTTCATAGGAGGCAGATTGCTGCCGATCAGCGTCATCATGAAATTGTGGAGGTCCACCGGAACACGATCGTGGGGCTGAAGCCGGATCGTCGCGATGCACCGCTCAAGCGAAGTCATTTCCTCATACATGTCTACTATCCTCGTTTCATCATGGGTGGTCAGATCGTCATGCGCCTTGTTGAGCCTTTGCGAGATGCCGGTTTCTCTTCCAATCGGCCTCAAGCGAAATGTCCTTAGAGGACCCCTGAGTGCGGGCAGCAAGTCTCAGGCAAAGCATAACACTAGCCAAACATGTTTGAAATTTGCCTCTACCGGTCGTCTGTCCGATGATCTTGTTGTCAAGACGTGACCGCGGGAGGGCGACCGGTGGAGACATTCACAAGGCTGTTTGGCAGCCTGCTGCTCTTTGTATCCGACAGTTTCGACCGGGTGGTGATCAACGGATATCTGGGCGGCCTGTCCCGTCGGGGGCAGGTGTCGTATCTCTTTCAGAACGTAGTGGGCGAGCCGGTGATCGGCAGGGAAGTGCTGTCGCGGCGAACCAACGAGTATCAGGCATGAGCGGAGGCGTTTGCGCGCAACCACGCCCTCATCGAATGGGCCGAACCGAAGGTGCGCAAGGAAGATTATGTGCGTCTTGGGGTGTTATCGGCGCGCTGCCAGCAGGCAAGAGGCGCGATCCCTCGCATGTCCTCGGCCTACCAAGCGATGTCTGATCGCCACCTGCCGAGGGAGGAAACGCGTCGGCTAGCCGGGGAGGTTTTCCAGGTGATTGTTTCGTTCGACGGCGGACTGCACAACGCCATTGAATGGGGTGCGGAACTGCATTGCCCGTTGCAGTTGAGCGGCCTGCCACAATCCAAGCGCGAAAAGCAAGATCGTCAGAAGCTGAATACCATGGCTCTTTGCAATCGGTTCAGTAATCCAGGAAACTGCAATGATCAAAACCGCAAGAGAGATAAACCACCCGCCGGCATGGTTCCACTCAAGATCGCGAAGCGCGCCAAGCGTTAGAAGCAGAGCGACCGTCAACAGAATTGAGTCGTAAATCGGAACATAGACATTCAGAACCAGCGTCCAGGTTATTACAGTCGCCCAGGCCAGGCTTTGCACTGGCTTGCTGCCCGCGGAGGACTTCCATAGAAGTATTGCAAGCCATAACAGCGCCATAATCGCCACGCCGATCAGGATGGTCAATCCGAGTCCCGATCGCCCGCGCGGAACAGCGTATGAGAGCGAGTTCAAATCCACAAATTGCCAGCGCAGAAGGGCTGTTCGACCTTCGGTTCGAGAGACCTGTCCAAAAAGACGAAGAAAGTGCGCGTATACCGGCCAGACCTGGTCCCCCATCGATACCGTGGAAACCAGAACCAGAATCGCAGTTCCAGTCACGAATCCTACGAGCGTCTTGAGTCTCCGAGTGAGAAGCAGCATGGGCAGAAGGAGGATAAGGAGGGTCGGCTTGTAGGTGAGAACCGAGAGTGCAAGCCCACTCACGATCGGCTTCGATCTTCTCTCCAGCGCGATTGCAAGACCAGTGCAGCAAACTGCCACCGATGCGAGCTGCCCATTCATCAGGGTGTTCATCAGAAACGGTGGATAAGCAAGAGCAAAACAGAGCGCCAAAGAGCCTTTAAGGCGTTCCTTTGGAAAAGTCCCTTTGATGGTGGCCATGACTCCCACCAAGTAAAGAGCCAACGAGATTCCAAGCCACAGAATGTAAGCCAATCTGAAGGGAACTCGCGCGAACGGACTAAAGAAAAGGGCCACAAACGGCGGATATGGGCTTGGGCCCCAAGTCCCTTCCTGCAAGGGCTCAATCTGGTTGAATATCTTCAGTTGCAAACCGTAGTCATACAGTTTTGCAGGTGAATGCTCGTTGGCAAGATGGCCGATGCCATAGAAATAGACAAAATCACCCAGCGAACCAGTCCTCCAATGGAACCAGAGCGCAACCGATATAGGGACAACAAGGCAGGAGACAAACAGACACCAGCAGACCAAGGTGACTTCTTTCAAGCCAGGCCGGGGACCAAGCAATCGGTCAGGCCACCGTATCAGACCTTTCTTCCTCAATGCCATGCAGAAGGCTGCACCGCGTCCAGTTGCCGCTCCGATGCCGTAAGAATATTTAGGGTTTTCGAGAGTCACTGTAGCCTCAATCGTCTCATCCGAATTCACCAATTCGGCTCCGATTTTCCTAGATTGTAAGGCACCGGCAAAGTCGACCGGCGCAGACAAATACAAGGCCTGCCCCTATGCTCACATACTGTACTGAAGGCAAAAGAAACCCGTTCACTGCACAGTTACGGTGAAGTTTGTCGAAGTAGCGATCGCCGGGTTGATTGAGTCAGTCCCAGTTACCATGAAGGTATAGCTGCCTTGGGTCGTTGCAGGTGTATTAGTCCCAACTTGCTTGAGGCCGGTGCCCCCGCCGTTACCGCAACCTATTGTCCCACCAGCGGCAACCACCCAAAGTAGAATTAGCATCGACATCCAACGACGGCGACGTGGCGAAATGCCGAACAGCAGCACTCCGGCAAGAAACACTCCTCCCCCGCTGAGCGCCCCCAGGTTCCGCGGCGTTGCCTGAGAGCCGGCTGTGATTGCCGCAGCGGTGGTAAGCACTGTCACGACAGTGCTTCCGCTTTGACCAGATGCGATGGTGACACTTGATGGGCTCAAGCTGCAGGTTGGCAAACTCTGTGCGTTGGCCGGGAAAGCCGTCAAGGCACAGTTCAGATCCACGGTTCCCGAATATGCGTTGTCTGCCTGAATCGAGGCGGTCACGGTAACGCTTGATCCGGGAGCAACTTGTGAAACCTTCCCTAGTGTGATCGCTACCTGCGCAACGGTAACGATTGTGCTTCCAACCGAACTGCCGTACGTTGGATCTCCCGCATAGGCGGCCGTCAGGGTGTCGGCCCCGTTCGTCAGAGATCCGGCCGGGATGCCGATGGTCGCCGAGCCCGCGCTCAGCAAGGTCGCCGCTGAAGTATAGCCGCCGCCTGCGATCGTTACGAAGCCTGTTGGCGGAGGCGTGCCGCTTCCGCCGCTGACCACCGCGGTCACCGTCAGCCCCTGAGCGGGAGTGATGCTGGATGAAGACGGGGTCACCGTCACTGAAGGCGTAGCCTTGGCCACGGTCAGGCTGACAGAGTCGCCGATAGCGCTGTAGTAGGTCGGGAGACTTAGAGAGTCTGGTATGTAGTTGGCTGTCAAGGACTCCGAGCCGATTGCCAGGGACCCGGCAGGGACTCCGATCGTCGCTGCGCCATCGCTCAGCACGGCCGCCGCTGAAGTGTAGCCGCCGCCCGCGATCGTTACCGTGCCGGTTGCTGCAGGCGTGCCGCTTCCACCGCTGACCCGGACTGTCACGATCAGCCCATCAGTGGTGGTGATCATCGAGGAGGATGGAGTTACCGTAACTGTGGGTGTTGCCTTGGCCACGGTGACGGCGGAGGCGCCAGCGGAGCGGTTGTAAGTCAGGGAGCTGGAAGGCCCCGGAGTGTAACTTGCCGTCAAAGTGTCAGAGCCGGCAGCCAGCGACCCAGGTGGGATGCTGATTGTCGCCGTGCCCGCGCTCAGCGTGAACGCTGCCGATGTATAACCGCCCCCGGCGACCGTCAGGGTCCCGGTTGGCGTGGGTGCGCCGCTTGGACCGCTCACCCCGACTGTTACGGTCAGCCCTTGAGTGGTTGTGATGCTGGAGAAGGACGGAGTCACCGTCACTGTGGGCGTAGCCTTGGCCACGGTGATGGCGGAAGATGTGCCCGTGTTGCCGTGGTAGATAGGCGCACTGGACGCGTCCGGAGTGTAACTTGCCGTCAGAATATCGGAGCCGAGCGCCAATGAGCCGGCTGGGACGCTGATGGTTGCCGAGCCCGTACTCAGTGTGACCACTGCAGAGGTGTAGCCGCCGCCTGTGACTGTCGCCGTGCCAGTTGGATTTGGTGCGCCGCTTCCACCGCTGACCGCGATCGTTACCGTCAATCCCTGAACGGAAGTGATGCTGGATGAAGATGGAGTCACTGTCACTGTGGGCGTCGCGTTGCCCACAGTGACGGCAGAGATGCCCGTGGATCCGTTGTAAGTGGGTGCACTGGAAGCGTCCGGAGTGTAACTTGCTGTCAGGGTGTCCGAGCCGGGCGCCAGCGAGTCGGCTGGAATGCTGATCGTCGCCGTGCCCGCGCTCAGCAAGGTCACCGCTGAAGTATACCCACCCCCCGTGATCTTCGCGGCGCCCGTTGGTGTGGGTGTGCCGCTTCCGCCGCTGACCACCACGGTTACCGTCAGCCCCTGGGTAATAGAAATGCCGTATGAGGACGGGGTCACCGTTACTGAAGGCGTCACCAAGGCCACGGTCACGTTGGAAGAGGTGCCTGCCGAACCGTTGTAAGTCGCTGCACTAGAGGCGTCCGGGGTGTAGGTAGCAGTCAGGGTACCGGAGCCGAGCGCCAGCGATCCGGCGGGGATACTGATGGTCGCCGTTCCCGCGCTGAGCGTGGCTACCGGCGAAATGTAACCTCCGCCCATCCAAACCGATCCCCACTCCCCTATATATTTGTAAGGGGTGTTGTTCTCCGGCTCCCAGGTTCCATACTGCGCATTAATTGTCGTGATGTCAGGGTCGGTGATGACAGCGGAAGGTACGCCATTCGGCGGGATTACCTGAAGAGTCCCTGCGGCCTGATTGATGATCATCTCGACGGTGTAGTTAGTTGTGCAATCTACCGGGAGATTCTCAGTGCCGGACAGGAGGAAGGTACCTTTTCCGCTGACCACCTTATCGACCCACCAACTTGTAGGCCCAAACCCTATCTCCAGTAAGTTTGCAAAATTGGTGAGTTGCGAGGCAATAAGTCCAACAGAGGTATAGGTGGGGTCATAGGTTCCGGATGCTGACGGACACATACGAATTGTGCCGCCGAGGGTGGTGATTGGCGATGGCGTCCCTCCAACTACGGATGTATTCGCAAGCGAGGCATACATGACTCCGGCTTCACCGGAAGGCGCGTTATTGATAAGGTGTGTGTCTTCTATTTCACCGATGCCATCACTTCCAATTGTCCACACGGAGTTCCCCGACTGTGCAGTCTTTCCATCGATAAGGGTGCCATTGGTGTATTGAAACGTGTCGTAAATCCGAGGAGCACTCCCTGGATTAGGATTGCTGCTCATCAGTGTCACAAATCCAGTCGGCGTGGCGCTGCCGCTTCCGCCGCCCACCGCCACCGTCACCGTCAATCCCTGGGTTATCGAGATACTCGACGAGGACGGAGTCACCGAAACGATAGGCGTTGTCGGCGCCGGAGTTGTGACAGTAATAGAGGCCGATCCGATACTGCTGTCGTAGGTTGCGGAACTTGAAGAGTTGGGTAGGTAGCTGGCCGTAAGTGTGTCGGCGCCGGGCGCCAACGACCCAGCGGGGATACTGATAGTCGCCGTTCCCGCGCTGAGCGTGGCTGCCGTGGAACTGTAGCCGCCATCCGTTACGGTCACTGTGCCGGTTGGTATCGGCGCGCCGCTTCCGCCGCTCACCACCACCGTCACCGTCAGTCCCTGTGCCGTTGTGATGTTTGAGGATGATGGCGTGACAAGCACGGTTGGCGCAACCGGCTGTGCGGCCAGTGCGAGAGTGCCGGAATTGCTGGGGGCATAATTGGTATCCCCTGGATAGTTTGCCGTGACAAGGTGGTTGGCAATGCCAAGGGGCGAAATGCCTGTCGTAGCCTGCGCAGTCCGAGTCAGTTGCGACAAGAGTGCCGTTACTGTGCTGTCAGCCAGGTTCGCCGTGGCGAGATCGGAGATGCCGTCCCCGTTTAAATCCCCTGCCGCTAAGAAAATCGGTTCGTCGCCAGTCGCGACCGTGCTATTCGCGGTTTGCGTAAACGTTCCATCTCCTTTTCCCAGAAGGATGGTGACCGTGTTGCTGCCGGAGTTTGCGACCGCCAAATCCGGGATGGAGTCCCCGTTGAAGTCCCCTACAACAACGAAAATTGGGCTAACACCCACTGCCAGCGTGCTCACAGGGGCTGCAAATGTCCCATCGCCGTTGCCAAGCAGGACCTCCAAAGTATCATCCGCGTAATTGACTTCGGCCAGGTCCGCAATGCCGTCTCCATTGAAGTCTGCGACCGCTGCGTAAGTGGGAGAGTTTCCCACCCACACTTTGCTCGGGGCGGAAAATGTTCCATCGCCATTGCCCAGCAGGATCGCCACGTAGCCCACGGCACTCACAACGGCCAAGTCCGGAATGCCATCTCCATTGAGGTCTCCTACCGCGAGGGAATAGGAATAGGACACCGGCACGGGACTATTAGCCGCTTGGGTAAACGTTCCATTCCCGTTGCCAAGAAGGATCGTTACCGTGCCGCCGCCCGAATTTACCACCGCCATGTCTGGCACGCCGTCCATGTTGAAGTCGCCCACCGCCAGAAAAGTGGGAGAACTGCCCAATGCCACCGGACTCATCGGCGTAAACGTTCCATCCCCGTTGCCCAGGAGGATCGTCACGGAGTTGTCCCCATAATTGACAACGGCCAGGTCTGCGTTACCGTCTCCGTTGAAGTCACTGACTGCCAAGGACCATGGAAAGTCGCCCACTACGATCGGGCTGTTAGCCGCTTGCGTGAACGTTCCATTCCCCGTGCCTAAAAGTATCGTGACCGTGCCGCTGCCGGAGTTTGCTATGGCCAAGTCTGGGATTCCGTCATTATTGAAGTCGCCCGTTGCAATGGATAGAGGATTGGCGCCTGTCGGCGGGTTCGAAGGGTTCAGGAAGTTCAGTGAGGTTGCGGATGCGCCCAATGCCGCCGTTCCCAAGACAGCATTCCCATTGCTGGTGTCAAGGAAAGAAACCGTTCCAGTGGGCGAAGCCGACGCACCGTTGCCCGCCACTGTGGCTGTCAGCGTGTAGTTTCCTGTGCTCTGGATCTGCGCTATCGACGTCGTCGTCGGAATTAGCGCCGTGGCAGTGACAGTGAGAGTGGCAGTGTTGGAAACGCTCGTAGCGTTGGCTGCGGTTCCGGCAAAGATAGCCTTATAGCTGTGGCTTCCGATACCGGGAATGAACTGCAGCGTGGCAATGCCGGCGCTCGTCAGCTGCCCAATGCCAAGAAGGTGAATGTCCGTGCAGTGAGCCGCGGAAGCATCGCAGAACTTCACCTGTCCAGTTGTCACTGCGGAGGTCCCGGCAGCCACTGTCGCCGTCAGCACGGTCACGCTGCCGGACTTAATCGTCGTCACAGCACTCCCGCTGGACGATACAGCCAGGGTGGTCGTTGTCGCGCTAGGCGCAGCCCAACCGAGCGTCCCACCAAAGCAAGAGACAGTAACCAAGGCCGCGAATATAGACAACAGGCGGGCTTTCTTCCCTTTCACAATCAATCTCCACATTCGCTTGTATTTAGGGTGCCTTTCGAGGGATCTAAAGGGCCTCTTGCGCAAGACTCACAAGAGCAAACTGGTACAGGTTGTTCTCCATAGTTAGGTGCTGGCTAATGTGTGGGCTCAAAGGGTCGGTTCCGTCTTGCGAATTACGCATTCATAATCTTTGACGTAGAAATTGTCACCAAACCGTACAATCAACTCCCGTTACTAATGTAATCTCAAAAATAAGCAAGCATATATGCGTCTTTTGTTGCCCGCAAGATTACTCTTTAGTATTACTTCGGAGTGTTCGATATCTCGCCTGTGCTCAACTGGTTTTCATTGACACGAAGAATGAGATTGAACTTGTCTCACTGCCGCTGGGCGGGCTAGGGAAGCCGGCCTGAGAAAGCGCTTTGCCTGGGTTCTTTGGTCGCCGCACTCGTCTATTAACTGTGCAGAAGATCGAATTGACAGCAAGTGCTCACGTAATCGCAGGTGGGTGGCTTATTTTGCGTTTGGCCAAGGATGCAACCCCCTTGTTTGCCTTTTTGGCTTCCCGTTCCCGGATTGGGACTCCATTTAAATGCATGACATAGGTTATTTATTGTCAATAGCTTGCGCCGTTTTCATCATTGGGAACGTGAGTCGCTCTCGGGTTGTAGACAGTGGCCCATTGGCAACTACGGGCGCTGAATCCACAGATCGAAGGTTGCACAAACGGCGGTATTGACTTACGATCATGCCAATAGCAAATCGAGACTTGCAAATCCAGAACAGGTCGCCCCTTAACAGATGTGTGCTTCAAAACTTAACCCCAGGATTATCAAAGCGCTGCCAGGTTTAGCGTTGAGATCCGTTGAGTCTGTGCCGGACGAGTGTGGCCGGCCGATAATAATTGAATGAAGGGCTGAGCAGGAATTCACTTGCTAAGTCACGATGGCGGAGCCATGCGCGCCTTGAAACACCGCAAAGGGGGCAAGCATTTTGTGCTTCAACCTAAGTGAGCGCCCCGGACGCCGCTCTCTATTGTTGCCGCGACGCATGAGTGAAGCGAGAGGTTCGAGGTGAGTCTGCAGGCCGCAGTTCAAACGATCAACGTTCAAACGTGGCTTCCCCCTGTAATCATGGGCGGCGCGGACCAACGCAATTGGTACGCAGTTTACACGGCTCCGCAACACGAAAAGTCGGCTCTGAAGCATCTCGATCTGCGGGAGATCGAGTCATTTCTTCCCACCTATGAAACTGTCAGGAACTGGAAGAACCGGCAGAGAATCAAGCTCGCCCTGCCACTTTTTCCGGCCTACCTGTTTGTGCACATTAACTTCAGAGAGCGAGCGAAGGTTCTCCAGTCTCCCGGTGTGCTTCAGATTGTCGGCAACCGGAGAGAAGCTGTCCCCCTTCCGGATTCTGAGGTGGAGTTCCTACGTTCCGGCTCTTGCAGTGATCGGATAGAACCGTTTCGCGACTTTGTGATCGGCGAAAAGGTTCGTATTAGAAGCGGTGTGATGCAGGGCATCCAGGGAACTCTTGTGAGAAAGAGCAACAGTTTGCGGTTTGTGCTGACACTCGAGTTGATTAACCAGCACGCCGCAGTCCAGGTTGACGCTGAAGATTTGGAATCGATAATCGCTTAATTACAGGGTAGCTTTGGAACAAGGCTTTGACGGGCTGGCTGCTTCTTGTAAAGCCCCAAGTTTGCGTTCCTGGGGATCAGCCGCCGCTGACAGGGGCTCTCCTACGAGTTAATTCGAACATCGCTTTTCCCCGGCCTTCGAGTTCTCCGTCGCTTCGCGATGTACCCTTCTGGATTCAACTCCAATCACGATGTAAGTTAGTGACCCTCCGGTGTGGCTTGGGGTCGAGTCGCAGCGATCTTACGGCAAGTTGCAATGTTTCGTGCAGGTGGACGATGCCCTGCAGTATTCGGGTGGAGTGCGTATAAATGACAAAGGCACCCAAAAGCTCTGCGAGAGCGGACAAGATTCTGCAAGCGGCAGGCCAGTTGTTTGCGCGCCAGGGATATTACGCCACGACCACGCGTGAGATAGCCCGGCTTGCCGAGGTCAGCGAAAACACTCTTTTCCGGCATTTTGAAAACAAGGAAGATCTCTTTTGGGCGTCTCTCGACTCATACTCGGCAGGGTTCAAGTTTCGCCGCGACGTGCTGGAGGGATTAACGGAAGGCCATCCTCCGGAAGTGGTGTTGCCGAGGATTGTTGAGATGCTCGCCGACACAGTTAACTTTCGGCCGGAGTTGCTGCGTCTGATCGGGGTCGCATTCATTGAGCTGCACGCAAAAGCGGGCGAATTCTGTCTGGAAAACCTTTCGCCGGTGTTCTCGGCCATCAATGGATATTTGGAAATGAACATCAAAATCGGCAGGATTCGTGATTTGGATCCCACAATACTTACTTCTGCGCTGATCATGACGGTGTTGACACATCCGGGGATTTATAAACTGATCGATGGCAAGAAACCCGTCTATTCGAGCAGCCAGGAAGCGCACCGCGCATACAGCAGATTCTGGTTGAATTTGATTGTTCCTCGCGTGCCTGCCCACTCACCGCCCATTGCCCTGACGGGAGGGGAGCACTCCCAGTAAGTACCCTCCTGCAGAGAGCATGAGGATACCTACTGGGAGTGTTCAACGCCATGCAACACTTTGCGTTCAGGCGAAAGGAATTGGAAATTTTGTATGCAGGAGTTCGACGCAAAATTGGCCTGGACACCTTGGCATCGGATGTGCTCGCTCGATAGGGAGGAAGACAAACTTGGAAGACAATGTCATGAGCGGAAGCCCCACCCTGTTCGATCAAACGGCCGCTGATTTTACGGCCAAGGTGGACAAGCAGATCGATGCAGGCCGCTATCGGCGCGGCGATCTGTTCCTGGCCGCCGCAATGTCGTCCGTTCCTTCCCATAGCTATATTCTCGACTATGGTTGCGGCCCAGGGCGGATCGCCGCATTGCTCGGCGGTCGAGGCTTTCGCGTGCTTGGGCTTGACCCTTCGCCGGCGATGATCTTATCTGCCAGGCAGCAGCGTCTCGACGCCCTTGAAGTGGAGTTCCAACTTTGCGAAGCGCGCCCGCTCGAAGCTCAAAGCGAAGTATTCGATGCCGTAGTGTGTTCCAGTGTCATCGAGTACGAGCAGCAACCCGTCGAGCTTTTGCGCCGATTCTCCGCAGCGCTACGGCCCTCCGGCGTGCTTGTCATCAGCTTTGCCAATTCGCGCAGTCTCTCGCGTGCACTATTTCAGCGCAGGAATCTCCATCTGGGGGCTCAGGTGCATACATGGTCATCGCATGAGTTCAGCCAACTTCTGGAGCAAGGTGGCTTTAAACCGATTCGCAATGCAGTCTATTTCGATTCTTTTCTCGATCGAATTGCCCCTCTGCGCTTTTTTTCAGCCTCGCAATTTATCGGAGCCCTGGGTCTGATCGTTGCGGTCAAGCAATGAACTGGGTTCGGAAACTCAGAGTGGCGGACAACTCTTACCGATTCGCTGAAATTTGGGTAACGATGGAAAACATAGGCGCCGTTTACGATCTTTTCCCGCGCACAATGATTAATATGGATAGAGATTGCCGATGAAACAAGTCATTCAAAATGCCCGTGGCGGCAAGCTCAGGCTCAAATCCGTTCCTGCGCCTGAGGTTCAGCGGAACACGGTTCTGGTTCGAACCATGGCCTCGTTGATCTCAGCCGGAACGGAGCGCCAGATGGTGGGTTTCGCGCAGTCGACCCTTCTCTCCAAGGCGCGCACGCGCCCGGATCTGGTTCGTAAAGTATTGGACAAAGTGAGCCGCGACGGAGCGATGGCGACGCTTAAATCCGTGATGGCGAGGCTGGATGAGCCATTGCCGCTCGGCTATTCCGCGGCTGGAACGGTGATGGAGGTCGGGGCCGGTCTGGAGGGAAGGTTCAAGGTTGGGCAGTTAGTCGCCATGGCGGGTACAAGCATCGCCAACCATGCGGAGTTCAATGTTGTGCCGGAGAACCTTGTTGTTCCGGTGCCGGCCGACGTATCGGCGGAACAAGCGAGCTTCTGCACGCTCTGTTCAATTGCAATGCACTCGGTGCGGCTTGTTGGTCCGCAGTTGGGCGATTTTGTCGCCGTATTGGGGGCAGGCCTCGTCGGCCAACTCGTGTCGCAGTTTGCCAGGCTCGCCGGCGCGCGCGTGATTGTGCTTGACTACAACGCGAAGAGGCTGGAATTAGCGAAAACCAACGGCGCGGAAACGGTTGTGCTTTTGGGAAGCGGCAATCCTGCCGAAGCGGTGCTCGATGTAACGCATGGGAAGGGATGCGACAGCGTGATGATTGCGGCGGCTACGCAATCGAGCGAGCCCTTTCTGACAGCGGCTGAAATTGCGCGCGACCGGGCGACTGTTTGCCAGGTTGGCATCACAGGAACGGAGTTTCCGTATCGCCTGTTCATGCAGAAGGAACTCAACATCATCGTTTCTCGCTCCTATGGGCCGGGCCGGTACGACCGCGATTTCGAAAATAGGCACATGAAGTATCCAGCCGGCTATGTGCGATGGACTGAGACCGATAATTTACGCGACTCGGCACGGCTGATGTCTCCATCGCAATCCGCGCACCTCGACGTCACGTCTCTTATCTCCCACCGTTTTCCATTTGACCGGGCCGAGGAAGCCTACGAGTTGGTGATGAATGGGACCGAGCCGCACCTTGGTGTTGTGCTGGAATATGGCGGCGCCGGAGAAGTTGCGGATGACCGCCCTCGCATGACGCTGAGCAACACGAAGCCGGCGGCGAATGCGCGATGCGTGTTAGGCGCCATTGGGGCAGGGAACTTCGGCAAGACAATGATTCTGCCTGTGCTCAAGGCCGACCCGCGCGTGCAATTGCACACCCTGGTCACGGCTCGGGGCGTTTCATCTTCCGGAACAGGCGCGAAGCTTGGATTCTCCCAGGCTTCCACCGACAGCAAGGACATTCTGGAGAACTCCGAGATATCCGCGGTGGTGGTGACCACGCCACATTCGACCCACGCTGCAATGGTGGCCAGCGCGCTGGCCGCGGGCAAGCACGTCTTTGTAGAGAAGCCGCTGGCGCTAAACCTGGAAGAGTTGCAAAAGGTGATCGAGGCGCGGAATCGTTCCTCCGCCTTCTTCATGGTTGGCTTTAACCGGCGCTTTGCCCCTTACGTTCAAGAAGCGCGTAAGTTTTTGAAGTTGCGCACCGGGCGAAGCATGATCTTTATTCGGATCAACGCGGGACAACTGCCGCCGGAAAGCTGGCAGCGCGACGCCGAAGAGGGCCAGGGCCGCATCCTTGGAGAGCTCTGTCACTTTGTAGACCTGGCGATGTATCTCGCGGACAGTCCGCTCGTATCGGTTTCAGCAGAGGCGGCGGACGCCGTTCGCGGGCTGTGTGAAGATGTGAGCGCGACATTGCATTTCGCCGACGGCAGCCTTGCCAGCATCGTTTACACAACTCTCGGCGATACCAGCTTCAGCAAGGAACTGATCGAGTGCTACAAGAGTGCGGCGGTTTGCCGAATTGAGAATTTCCGCGAAATCACGATCGTGGCAAACGGCAAGAAAGTGCTCAAGAAGAGTTCCATGTCGCAGGATAAGGGGCACAACGCCCAGATCAAGGCATTCGTGGATGGTGTCGTCAGCGGCGTCCCGCCTGTAGACGAACAGTCTGTGATCGATTCGAGCCTGGCCACGTTGCTGGTGCTGAATGCGCTTAGACTCGGACATCCGGTAGAACTCAACGATCAGGAATTGACTGTCAAATAGATTGTGCGAGCCTCTCGCCGCGTGTGCCATCAGATGTTCGTTGGCTGGCAAATGCGACAGAAACCATAACGGCGCGAGCAAGTTGATTCGTCCCATTTCCTCTCACTGAAGATTCGTAGCTCGAACTCCGGAGAATTGCGCAGCGTGCTCGGCCTCTATCTACGCACGGCCCGATACTACAAACCATCGCAAATTGCCGGCCGGCTTCGCATGGGCATGGACAGGCTTCTCACAGGGAGTGCTCCATGGCTGACGCGGCTGAGATATGCCGTTCCCGCGGGCATTTCAAGAGACGAGAGCGCGACGTTCTTCAGTGCAGGTGAATTGGATTTCGGCCGCGATCTGACGCCATTGCGCGAGAATGCCGAGCGCCTTGGCCAGGGGACCTTCAGACTGCTGAACAAAGAGTTTTCCCTGGGATCTCCAGTTATTTGGGATCCTGCCGGCACAACGCGCCTGTGGCGCTATAACCTGCACTATTTCGATTACGCTCTCGATCTGGCCGTGCTGGCGAAATGGGAGAAGGACGATCGAGCCGCAGAATTGCTGGGGAACTTATTTCACGAGTGGATCGACGCCAATCCCGTTGGTGAAGGCGTCGGATGGCACGCGTATCCCATCTCGCGCAGGATCGTCAACTGGGTGCAGAGCGTCAGCTTGGCCTCGCCCAAGGCCGTTTTTCAGGACAGTGAGTCTGAAACGGCGTGGTTGGCCAGCCTGTATCAGCAAACGCGATTTCTTGAAGATCACCTCGAGTTCGACCTGCTGGGCAATCACCTGCTTGCCAACGCCAAAGCTCTGGTATTTGCTGGAATCTATTTCGGAGGGAAAGCCGGCACCCGCTGGTTCGAGAATGGGCAACGGCTACTTTGGCGCGGGTTGCAGGATCAAATCCTCGAGGACGGCGGCCATCATGAGCGCAGTCCCATGTATCACGCGGGCATGTTGCAGGACTATCTTGAAGTTATCCTCGTCGAACAACTGAATCATTGGGAAGTGCCGGCCTGGGTGCGCGACCGCTTGATCTGCATGGCGGACTTTCTATCTGGCATTACGCATCCCGATGGTGAAATACCGCTCTTTGCCGATTCGGCATTTGGAGTCGTGCACAAAACAGGAGATATCCTTGCGGCGGCTGAGCGGATTCTCAGTGTGCCCGGAAGATGGGCTGGCGCTGACCCCGGGGCGTACTGTGCATTGTTTGCGCCGCAGATCCTCAGGGGTGAAACGACGGCGCCGTCTTTGCCTCCAAGCCGAAACGCCTGGCCCGACGCGGGCTACGTTGCGCTTTCTGGAGCAGGGCCGGGCGATAAGTTGATCGTGGACGCAAAGCCGATGGGGCCAGACCATCTCCCGGCACATGGACACTGCAGCCTGTTCAGCTATGAGCTTTCTATCGCCGGTAAACGGCTCATCGTCGACTCGGGAGTTGAAGAGTACGAACCTGGCCCGTGGCGGGACTTTTGGCGGAGTACGCGCGCGCACAATACTGTGCTGGTGGATGGGGCAGAGCAGTCCGAAATTTGGGCTGCTTTTCGCGTAGGGCGGCGTACCCGCTTGTTGGAATGCGCGCGGCTGCAACAGAATTCATCCTCGCTCTTCGTCGGGGTTCACAGCGGCTTTGTAGGGCAGAGAAAGGCGACGTTACACCGTCGTTTCATTGCGGCGCTCGCAGGAGGACTCTGGTTGGTGTTGGACGACGTGATCGGAGAGGGACGCCACGCAATCGAAAGTCTTGTTCATCTTGCTCCGAACGCCGACTGCCGGATTGGAGAGGCATATACTGATGTTTTCCTCGAGTCTGTCAAAATGCGTGTCTACCCTTATCGACATCGGTCGAATCCTGCAAGCGCGATGAGTTGCATCCGCGGACAAGAGAATCCAATTCAGGGTTGGTATGCCCCGGAATTTGGCAAGCGGATGCCAAATTCTGTTTTGAGCTTTTCGTCGGATACGCCGTTGCCGGCCAGGTTAGGATATTTGTTTGCTCCGGCAGATCGAGAGATTAGTTCCTGGAATATAGAGGTCAATGATCTTGGGAGGCCGATTCATGTCGACGTCTCGGTGTTTTCGCCGCAGGGTGACGTGTTCGAGAAGTTCGATGAGCGGAAGGCCACATCCGTGCAGAGTTTGTGCCGCTTTCCAAAGGCCGTCTCTTAGATAGAAAAGCTACTTTGTATTCTGGGAAGGGAAAGACTTCAGATGCGTCTGTTATTCGTTACTTATCGTTTTCCCGCTTATTCGGGCGATGCCACAAGTAATACGGTCTTCAATCTTGTTAAATATTTTTCCCGCGATCACGAAGTCTCGCTCGTTGGCCTTGCACCAGCCCCAATACCGAAGGAAGCCAGGGATCAACTTACCCGGTATTGCCGTCGCATTGAGGTTGTTGCGTGGCCCAAATGGCGAGGGGCGCTCAGCGCGGCACGAGGATTGTTCTCTTCCGAGCCGCTCCAGATGTGGTATTTCCGGTCAAAGGTGCTTGCCGAGAAGGTGAAGCAGGTTATTGCCGAAGAGCGGATCGAAATAGCGTACGGATACCACTTGCGTTCCGGTCAGTTTCTTGCGGACCTGAATTCCATTCCGCGAGTGATTGCAATCCAGCCGGCACAGATCTTGCATTTTGGGCGCAGATATGAACTAACTCACAATTTAGTAATGCGCGCCATCTATGGGATGGAATACCGCCGGCTGATCGGATACGAAGCTGATCTTGCACAGAAGTTCACTTCGTGCCTGCTGATCTCGGAGAAGGATAGAAATGCAATCGATCCCGACCATCGGCTGCACAATTTTTTCTACAACCCTCACGGCACCGATGTGGATTCGTTTGCTCCACCTCCCGATGCGGTCAGGGACAAAAACAGCCTTGTATTCTGCGGCGCCATGTATATGGACACGAATTTCGATGCGGTCCTGCATTTCTGCCGCAGTATTCTGCCGCTGATTTGGGCTAAACGGCCAGAGGTACGATTCACCATAGTCGGCAAGAGACCGCCGCAGTCCGTGCTAAAGCTGGCGGAGGACCCACGAATCTCCGTTACCGGATTCGTGGAAGATGTGCGGCCGTACCTTTGGAAAGCATCCGTGGGCGTAAATCCGATCCGCATGGCCGCAGGTTTGCAGAATAAACTGCTTGAAGGTCTCGCTGCGGGACTGCCTATGGTTATCAGTGCCGAGGCGAACGAGGGGATTCACGCTCCGGAGCACAAGGCAGTTAGAATTGGCCGCACCTCCGAGGAGTTTGCCGCCCATGTGCTGGAATTGCTGAGTAACCAGACCGAAGCAAAGGCTATGGCCGCGGAGGGCATGGCATACGTGCAATCCCGGTGGTCCTGGGAGCACAATTTTCGTTCTTTGGAAGAGCACTTAGACAAGCTGGTAGTTTGATCGCTCAAGACCCTGGTTAAACCTCTTTCAGGTCTTGCAAGGAGTGAACGGAATGGAAATCACCATTGTTGGATTGGGCTATGTCGGAACGGTTTCAGCGGCATGTTTTGCGGCTGCCGGGCACACGGTCTGGGGTGTCGACATCAATCCAGAAAAGGTACGCATCGTCAATGAAGGCCGGACGCCCATCGTCGAAAACAACCTTGGTGAAAAGATTGCGCAGGCAAGAGCATCGGGCCGCCTGCGCGCAACTTCAGATCTTCGCGAGGCCCTGATCCATAGCGAAGTGTCCTTTGTTGCTGTCGCTACACCCAGCCGCTCCAATGGTGACATTGACGCCACGCACCTGCTTCGCGCCAGTAAGCAGATTGCCCAGGTGCTGATGGAATGCGATCACTCTCAGATCGTGATTATGCGGAGCAGTATTCTGCCCTCTGTCTTTGAACAGTGCAATGAGATTTTCAATGCGACGGCTCCGGGACGAGTCAAGTTCTGTGTCAATCCGGAGTTTCTGCGCGAAGGAACGGCGATCGAGGACTTTGAACATCCACCGTTCACTTTGCTGGGCGTTGAAGATGAGCAAATTGAGGGAACATTGCGGTTGCTCTATAAGTTCATTGCAGCGCCCGTATTTGTTCTCTCTCCCCAAGAATCGTTACTGGTCAAATATGCAAGCAATGCTTATCATGCGTTGAAGATAACATTTGCCAATGAGATTGGCGCCCTCTGTCAGCAGGCAGGAATTGACGGACAAAAAGTTATGTCAGTGTTCTGCAAGGACACGAAACTCAACATCTCCACGCGCTATCTCATGCCTGGTTTTGCTTTCGGAGGTTCCTGCCTGCCGAAGGACGTGCGTGCACTCTCGTATGCGGCGAAGCAATACGATTTGGAAATACCGCTGATCAACTCGCTACTGCCAAGCAATGAAAAAGTAGTTCAACGGGCCGTGCAAAGAGTGTGCAGCAGCAAATTTCGGCGCATCGGTTTAATTGGTCTCGGTTTCAAGGCCAACACAGACGACTTGAGAGAAAGTCCATTTGTCGAGCTGGCCGAGCGGCTCCTCGGTAAGGGGTATGACCTCAAGATATTTGACCCAAACGTTTCACTTGCGCAATTGACTGGCTCAAACAAGGAGTACATCGACAAAGTCATCCCTCATCTATCACGTTTGCTGGTGGGGTCCATTGACGAGCTGGTCGAATGCGAGTTGCTGGTGATCGGCCATCGCTATCCAAATGTCCGAGAGTTTTTGTGCTCGGTGAAAATTCCGCTGCTGGAACTCGGATGATCTTCTCTCCGTCGCCGGAGATCGCATTCCAGGCAACGTGAAGACTGAAGTGGATGCAATATTTCTGCGGTCAGGAGGCCTCTGCTTGAACTCGGCAGTTATCGAAAAGTGCACCGGAGTTCTTCACCTGCCCGTCAGGTCAATAAGGAATTCCCGGTGGATGCCAGGTGGCTTCCTCACTTTCTTCGTTGAAGATCAAGTGGCCGGCCGCGCTGGCAGGAGCGGGCAGAGGATGCTTTCGACGGGCAGGAGGGGATCAAAGAAAAAAAGAACATTGCAAAATTGTCAATTTTGTATTACGTGCAGCATGGAAGTCGATCACGCGTTCGTTATAAGATATTGACAATAAATAGAATATGAGAGGGATGCTGGAGGTGATTCTGTCAAGCATTTGTCTTTCGCATCGGTTGCATCTTGGATGTTTACGTGCTAGTTTTGAGACAAGCTAAGCCTCTGTGAACGGCGCTCCGCGGACTAGAACCGCAGGCGCAGATGGTGTGAAAATCCATTGATCGAGCAGGGGAATCTGTCCCGAATTGAGACCAGCGCGAGGCTGGGACCGAGAGGGGCGAAGCCTGCCCTGAACTTGAAGCACAATCTCAAGCCATTGAAAGTCGACCCGCTGTCGCCTTATCCCTGTCCGTCTCCGCTCAAGTTGCCATGAATGGTTGGGATGTATCTCCTCTTACTGTTCCGAAGATAAATCCGGCATGACAGTCCTGAAGCCACGTTCCCGCATGATCAGTGTCCGCCTCTCCGAAGAGGAGTACGCGGCGCTCAGACATCTGTGCTCTTTGACCGGTGCGCGCAGCGTGTCGGATCTTACCCGCGACGCCGTGCATACGGTTCTGAGGGGCGTGAATCGTGAGGACTCCCTGGGCAACAATCTCGAAGAGTTCCGCGCCGGAATGAAGAATCTGGAGAGAAAGGTCGAGCAGTTGGAGGCGAAGATCACGATGATCAAGTCGGAGGGAAATCAATGAGGAAGACCTCCAAGAGTGCTTGCGAATGGATCGACCAACTCATGAGAATGTACCGGACGAAATAAGGCTGCATTTGAACGTTGTTCTTTGCCTTGCGTCATCTCACCTAGAGAGAAGTGCAGACAAAGACACATCCCTACGTTGTAAAAGGATGAACAAGATCATGTTCGATATCTCCTGGAATCGCGATTCTGGTTTGCAACGCCGCCGAGCTTGCGCCCTTTTGCTAACTGCCGGTTTGCTTCTATTCCTCGGCGGTCCGTTTGCTGCTCAGCGATGTGTGGCTCAATCCATGGATGACACAGGTGATCAATCAATCGGTCAGCAGACGTACCAATCCCTGGATCAGCAGACGGAACAAATGTCGGAACAGGATTTGGGGCTGACACCGGATCAAGATACAGGATTGGGGCCGGACCAGCAGACAAGCCAGCAGTGGTATCAACCGACTGATCAGATGCAATATGATCAGTCGGGCCAGATACAGAATCAGCAGCCAGGCCAGATGCAGAATCAGCAGCCGGGCTGGTTGCAAAATCCGCAGCCCGGCCAGATACAAAACCAGCAGCCAGGCTGGTTGCAGAATCAGCAACCGGGCCAGATGCAAAATCTGCCGACCGTTTCGGCCGAGCAACTCATAAGCATTGTCGAACAACAGCCTTTGATTCTTAAGAGAATCAAATTCCTGATAGTGCAGCGTAGCGGAGAACAACTGGCGACAATTTCCGACGAGATGGTTTACGAGCGGATTCGCCAGGATGCGAGCTTGCGCGAAGTGATCACGAGGCTCCTGATTTGGAGCGGCTTCGGTCCAGATTTGGAAGCAATCAACGAGAATTCTCCGAAGACGGAGAATGCTCGCCCACCAAACATCGCGACACAGCAAATACCGAATCTTTCTCCCCGTCAGCCTGAGCCTTATCAGAATCCAGACAATCCCCAGGTTCAGCAGCGGCTGAGCCCCTATAGAAACATGCCATCATTGTCCGATCTTTATTCGCAATTTCCCGCCACGAGACCGAAACTACGTAGATTCGGCAGTGACGCTTTTCATATAGGCAATGAGTCCAGTCAGAACGCCAATAAAGCTTTTCAGAACGGCAATGGAGCTTTTCAGAACGGCAATGGAGCTATTCAGAATGGCAATGGAGATATTCAGAACGGCAGTGGAGCCATTCAGAACGGCAATGAAGCTAATCAGAACGGCAATGAAGCTTTTCGTGTGGGCAATGAAAATGCCAACGGCAGATGGAATCCAGATCAATTGCCAATGGATCTTCCCGCCGGACCTGATTACGTAGTCGGACCGGGAGATAGCCTGATAGTGAATATGTGGGGCGGACGGTCGAGTCGAATCAGTAGAGTCATCGATCGCCAGGGCCAGATTGATTTGCCTGAAGCGGGCACCCTGATGATTGCTGGGATGACGATTGCCCAGGCGGAGACTGCAATTCAGAAAGCTCTCGATACTCAGTTTCAGGGAGAACACGTCGAGATATCGCTAGGCCGGCTTCGCAGTGTGCGGGTGTATGTGGTTGGAGATGTCCAGCGCCCCGGAGCTTATGACGTCAGTTCTCTTTCGACGCCGTTGAGCGCCCTATATGCAGCCGGCGGCCCAACCAGTCGCGGCTCTCTGCGAATCCTGCGCCAGTACCGCGGGAAGCAATTGGTTCGAGAGTTCGACCTTTACGACTTCTTGCTGCGAGGCGTTCGTTCGAACGACGAACGGCTGCAACCGGGGGATACGGTTCTTGTGCCGCCGACAGGGCCCCAGGTTTCGGTTGAAGGAATGGTGCGCCGGCCTGCAATTTACGAGCTGAATGGTGAGAAAGGACTGAATCAGGTTCTTGATCTTGCCGGGGGACTAGAGGCATCGGCAGATGTGAAACAAATTAGAGTTGAACGCATTGAAGCCCAGCAAAGCCGCACCATGTTCAGTCTGCAACTTCCCGACAATCCGGAGGAAATGGACCAGAAGCTTGCCGCATTCAAACCGCAGGACGGTGACGACGTTATTATCTCGCAGATTATGCCCTATAACGAGCAGGCAGTCTATCTTGCCGGGCATGTATTTCATCCGGGAAAGTACCCCTATCGGGACGGAATGACCCTCAATGATCTGTTGCACTCTTATCAGGACGTATTGCCGGAACCATCCGATCATGCTGAACTGATCCGTCTTGAGGCGCCAGATCTTCGGCCAGAGGCTATTAGCTTTAACTTGCATGACGTATTGATTGGCAATGATTCGATTCCTCTTCGTCCATTTGACCTTGTTCGCATATACGGCAGATATGAGTTAGATGCACCCAACGTTGTGATCAATGGAGAGGTTCTTCGTCCGGGTAAGTATCCAATGTCCGAAGGGATGACCGCGGCGGATCTGGTGCGAATGGCCGGCGGATTCAGACGCAGCGCCTTTACAAATGAAGCGGACCTCTCGAGCTATAGTGTTCAGGATGGCCAGAGAGTGCAAATTAACCATACGGATGTCGCTATCCAGAAAGCGCTCGACGGCGACAAGAATGCGGATGTCGCGTTGAAGCCAGGCGACGTCGTTAGCGTTAGACGGTTGGATGGCTGGCAGGATATTGGCGCGACAGTGACAATTCGCGGCGAGGTCGAGCACGCAGGCAGCTACGGGATCCAGGAGGGGGAACGTCTCAGTGCAGTGCTGAGGAGAGCGGGAGGTTTCCGGGCCGATGCTTATCCGTATGCCGCGGTAATGGAACGAGTACAGGTCCGCGAGCTGAACGAACAGGCCCGCAGAGAGTTGATAGACCGCGTAATAGAAACGCCAGTTGAAGTTGGTCCGGGCGCGGCGACCACAGGGGAATCCGCGGAAGATGTACGAAGGACGCTTGAAGCGCAACGCCAACAGATTCTGACGAACCTTCGAAGCCGACGCGTCAACGGCCGACTGGTCATCAGCATTTCCCCAGACATAGACAAATGGGCAAACACGAGTGCAGATATCGAAATGCGAGCGGGTGACACGCTGGTTATTCCCAGGCGGCCGGAATTTGTAATGGCCAGTGGACAGGTGTACAACCCGGTTGCAATAACCTACGAGCCTGGAAAGAAGCTTGAATGGTATCTCCGGAAAGCAGGGGGCGCAACGCGTTCCGGCAACAAGAGAGATATTTACGTGCTCCGCGCCGATGGTTCGGTCGTGCCACGCGAAAGCGGCTGGATAGGGAGTGACTTCATGAATCTGCGAATGCGGCCAGGCGACACCATCTTCGTGCCCGAAAAAGTCGTCGGTGGTTCGCAGGCCTGGCAGAAACTATCAGCGACTGCTGAGACTCTGACTGCGCTCATGATTCCCCTCGCCCTTACTGGAGTTTTCTAGCCACGCAAGGGTATTTCAGGAATGGTCGATGGCCCACTCAACTGCGAGCAGGTTTGCCAGGAACGTAACAACCAGGCACAGAATCGACATAACCTCGCCGGGTAGAATTGAATGTGCAAAAGTTGAACTGGATGACGGTCGGCAAAATCAATACTGCCTCGCTTAACAGAGAGTGACTAAGAAATGACCGATTCTGAAAATACAACACCGGGTTCGGAACTCTTGGCCCATGGGAATGATTTTGACTCCGCCAGCGCCGACGAGCCGGGCGAAGCCTTGAGTTTGAAAGTTGCTCGTTTTCTTCGCTTATGTTGGCACAGACGGAAGGTGTTCTTTGGCTTTCTCGTTGTTGGCATTCTGATTTCGTCGGTGATTGCTTTCCTTGAGCCGAACAGATATACATCGACTACCACTTTCTTGCCCCCGGATAGCACTTCGTCCACTTCCAACTTAATGAGCATGATGACTTCAAACAGCTCCGCGGCTAGCCTTGGAAGTCAGATACTGGGTATTAGTGCTCCGGGCGAGCTATTCGTCAGTATTCTGCAAAGCCGCAATGTCCTGGACAGCCTCGTCAGGCGCTTCGATTTAGCCCATTATTATCATGCGAAAAAAAAGGTGGACGCGCGTAAATCGCTGGCAGCGGATACTAAGGTAGCGCAAGACCGAAAAAGCGGGCTGATTACGGTCAGTGTTACGGTTAAGAATCCCGAGCTTGCTGCGGACATTGCACGGGCATATCTTGAGGAGCTCAACCGCGTTTTGACTGAGAACAGTTCTTCTGCCGCGCGGCGCGAACGAATTTTTCTCGAGGGGCGTGTGAAGGAGGTCAAGCAGCAGCTTGACGAATCGTCGCAGGCCCTTAGCCAGTTTTCCACCAAGAGTGGGGCAATAGATGTGCCTTCGCAGGCGAAATCCATGGTAGATGCGGAGCTCAGATTGCAGACAGAGCTAGTAAGCGGCCGGGGTCAACTCGCGGGTCTTCGCCAGTCTTATTCGGAGGATAACCCGAGGGTTCGCGCAGCAGAAGCGCGAAACGCGGAGTTGCAGCGGCAAATGGATGAGATGGGAGGGTTCGGTCAGCAATCTGGCTCTGGTCACGACGAGCAAGCGGGCGCTTACCCCTCAGTCAGCAAATTGCCCGCTTTGGGGTTAACCTTTTATGACCTGGAGCGAAGTGTAAAGGTCCAGGAAGCTGTTTGGGAGGCTCTCACCAAGCAATATGAAACGGCTAAGGTGGAGGAGGCAGCGCAGACTCCTGCGGCGCGCGTTTTGGATGTGGCCGATGTTCCTGAGGAAAAATCCGGTCCCCTTCGTCGGTTTATTGTGATGATCGGTGCAGTGCTCTCGCTCCTCGCTGGTTGCATCGCAGTTGTAGCACAGACTGTTTGGGAGAGGATGGATCCTCAAGAGGAGCCCAAGAGGCTTATTGCGGAGATTGCCGGTGCGGTTTTGGATCGTCGTCACTGGTACTGGTCCTTGCCTGGAATGAGGGGAATTCGTAGAGGGTTCAGTGAATATCGATTCTATCTCCGGCGTTGAAAGAGACGGAGGAATTTGATCCTGGGCAGACGGCTTGTTTGAATGTCAAGTGCCCTCCGTTTGGCAGTCGCACTGGGGGGAGCCGGAGTCAAGTTGACTCAGTCTTACAGCTATGAAGAACAATCTGAAACATCGGTTGCTTCACGCAATCGGCGCAACAAGTGTCGGACCTGTATTGACAGCCGCCATTCAACTTGTCAGCGTACCGGTCTTTCTGCATTTCTGGGGCCCGAAGCTCTATGGAGAATGGCTGGTTCTAAGCGCCATCCCGATCTATTTAGGCCTAACCGATTTCGGATTTGGGAGCGTGGCTGCGACCGAGATGACGATGCAGGTAGCGCGGGGGGAGCGGACGGCCGCACTGGAAGTTTTTCAAAGTACCTGGCTCCTGACTACCGGTGTATCTTTATCGATCGGTCTATGCGTTGCGCTTGGGCTTTGGGCGCTCCCAATTGAAAGGTGGGTCCATGTCGCACTCTTGTCACGAGAGCAGTTGATCGCAATTCTGTGTGTGCTTTGCGTTTATGTCCTGCTGGATTTGCAGTGGACAGTGATTGTGGCAGGCTTTCGCTCTGACGGGAACTACTCCTTAGGAACACATCTCGGGAATATTGGAAGATTCGCCACAAATGCTTCAAGTATCGTTGCGGTCGCCTGTCATGCTTCCCCTCTTCTTGTTGCAGTGACCCTTGTTGTGGTCCGCTTGGCCAGCAACTGGACCTGCCAGTTAGTGCTAAGGCGTAAGAGCCCTTGGTTAAGCTACGGATATCGATACTCTAGTCTTAAGGTAATTCGAAAGCTTTTCAGACCAGCCCTGGCCTATATGGCTTTCCCTGCAGGCAACGCTTTCAGTTTGCAGGGGATGACGATTGTCGTTGGTGCGACGCTTGGTCCGATAGCGGTGGTGATGTTTTCAACCGTTAGAACTCTAACGCGGTTTGCGTACCAAATGGTGGATATGATCACCAATAGCGTCTGGACGGAGCTGGCGGTTGCATTTGGAGTGGGCAACAGGCAGCTCGCACGTAATATACACCGATGTGCATGCCAAGCCTCTCTTGGCCTATCCTTCACTGCAATCCTGTTCTTATCGCTGTTTGGTGTCAGGATTTATGGTTATTGGACCCATCATCAAATACTGATGGATATTAACCTGTTTCATTTATTGTTGTTGGAGGTTCTTGCCAACGCGTTCTGGTTTACGTCTTCTGTTGTGTCCATGGCCTGCAATCGTCATGAGCGGCAGGCGATGGTCTATCTCTTGGCGACGGCCCTCTCTCTGCCGCTTGCCTACATTCTGATACCGTGGCTTGGATTAAAAGGCGCAGCAATCAGCCTACTAATGGTGGATCTATGCATGATTGGCTATGTGCTCGGCCATTCACTTGCGCTTCTGCACGACAACCTAGCTGAGTTCGCCTTCGCCTTGGTACGCGCCCCCTCGTTGGGGGCAGGCAATCCAGGAGGCTCGGATTAGCCTCGCATCTACGGCATCAGAAGCCAGATTTGCGCTTTGGGGTTCAAATACACAGGATGAGAGTATCGAGCGTGAGAACAAAGCGAGGTGCTTGTCCAGAAGATCGAAAGGGAAAATGGAAGCTTCGGTCAGATTATGGTAATTATTTCCAACGGATTCTCAAAATTTTATCTTTCAGTAGCCGCAGTCGAGGCCGATCAAAGACACTTATTGACATGCCTTCTCACGGGAGCTTATCCAACCCCGCTGGTTAGACAGATACTTTCACTTCCATATTTGCGGTCAAGACCAAAGGCTCGGCGTTTAGCTGCACGCCGCGAGCCAATCGCGGACAGCCTGGTTCATGCACTCTTCACTTCTGAATCGCTATACGAATTCGGAAGGTTGCGTCAAAGCAGCGCGATCATGGTAGATTCTTTGCGGCTCTACGGCTGGTCAGCAATTCATCATATTAAGAGGGCAGCCGCAAAGGGAGCTCGAATCTATCACTTTCGGGCAGGATTTGGAGGCGAGTCCGTTGAAGTCGCACGGAGACTTGGTATGTTTATCCTGTGCGACCATTCGATAGCGCATCCAGCGACTGTCGAGGCATTAGTAAGCAATATGGGGAGATTGCCCACTCAGGAAGAGATGGCCAACGTCGATCCATTCTGGACGTATATCCTGCACGATATTGAACAGGCCGATGCTATCCTGGTGAACTCGCATTTCGTCGAAGACACCTTCAGGCACATTGGTTTCGACCACTCACCGGTTCACGTAATGTATTTGGGCGTCGATGACGCCTTTTTTGCTCAGGTGCCACAGCGGGAGAGTGCGACAGATGCATTTCGTATGCTATTTGCGGGATCTTTCGAGAAACGCAAAGGAGCGGAGACGCTCATTAGTGCCCTCGGGTGCCTCAATAACATACCCTGGCAGCTAGAAATTGCTGGCCCGCTGGACACCGGGGTGGTAGACCGGCATCGCGAATTCTTTGTGGATGCACGCGTTACCTGCCTTGGCCTGCTTTCTCGGCCGGATCTTGCCAAGGCAATGTCGAGGGCAGACGTCTTTATCTTCCCTTCGCTTGCCGAGGGATCAGCCAGAGTGATATTCGAAGCGCTCGCATGCGGCTGTTTTGTTATTACAACCCCGAACAGTGGATCCATTGTCGAAGAAGGGGTGCACGGCAGCGTTGTTTCGGCAGGGGATAGTTCTTCTTTGGCGCGCGCAGTGGAGAATGCTTTTCGAAGCCGCGACGCTATTTCAGTGATTGGTCGGAACAATGCGCAACTCGTTAGAGAAAAGTTTACACAGCGCGACTATGGCAATCAACTTGCAAATCTCTATCGAAGTGTGCTGGGGGCGTGACATGATTGCAGACGGTGCACCGTTCCTTTTGACATGCTGCGATCTAGCGGTTGCAAATATCTGGTGAGCAAGAACGACCAGGTGGCGTCGAGCTTTGCCAGCGAGTTGAGGATGGGCTCAAATGAAGAAGGTTCTCGTTATTGGAAAGAACAGCTTCATGGCGAAAGCTTTCATTTCCCACAATCGCGGCAGATTTGAATGTACAGCGATTTCTCATGATGAAGAAATCGGCTCTCAGGCCCTGGAGGAGTTCTGTGTCCTTCCGGCAAGCCTGTGTAAGCCAGCTGGGCGTGATTAATCCTGGCCGGAGATCGAGCCGATAGCGCTCCGGTAGTTCCAGGGCATCCATTCCCT
>Ga0224555_1001728_pt1 | contig 28786 bp, 29 predicted proteins | sample 714S23034metaG_FD_180687 | JGI IMG/M metagenome (GOLD analysis project Ga0224555, IMG submission 180687) | Peat soil microbial communities from Stordalen Mire, Sweden - 717 S2 30-34 | ecosystem: Environmental > Terrestrial > Soil > Wetlands > Peat | place: Sweden: Norrbotten County, Stordalen...
CATGTCGCTCCTGTCGCGCCCTTGCGTGTGTCAGGCTCCCTGCGGAGGTGGCGAAATTGGCAGACGCACTAGCTTGAGGTGCTAGCGCCGCAAGGCATAGGGGTTCAAGTCCCCTCCTCCGCACCAAGTTCATAATAAAAGACTTACTAGCAGGCCAGTCCGAAAAGGCTGGCCTGCTTTTTCGCCACTGTAACCATTTTTGTAACCATTGCGAGATAGAGCCGTTTGTCTGCCCCAGCCAGATGCGGCTCGTGTAAGTGAGTTACCCGTTCAAATCTGCCGATAGAAGGCTTCGATATACGCTTGGAGAGTCAGCTTGCTGGGATCGAAGTTTGCCAAGTATAGGATCTTGCCGCCATGCTCGGCGGCAAAGCGCAAGGGCCCAGTCTTCTTGGGATGTTCGCATGTGAGCACTATCGAGGAAAAGGATTTTGCCGCGACCGCTGCATCTCCCTCGTTGCCCGTAAGCTGACTATTCTTCTCCGGCCTCCCAATGAGATATTGATCTTTGATCGCTGCGTAAAATTCAGCTTCCGTCCGAGACTGCCATGTCCCTTGATCAAAACCCCCGACTCGTTGCGGTTTTGGGCCAGCCGTTGCAAATCCAAACACCGATGTTGTTCTGATATCGCAGTTGACTATCGTCCGGGCAATGTAATCCTTGAGTGCCGTCTTTGAAGGATTGGCGGGGATCGCCGATGTCTCGATCTCGACCTCGCGGGTAATAGAGATTACGAACCGATTAAGTGGAAGCTCTGAAGCCAAGTCGAGTCCATTTAGCAACAGAAAGTCCCACACATTGTTATCGAGAGTGATGGCTATTCTCCCATCATGTCGCTTCGTGTACTCCCAGGTCATACTTGTATCCTTTCGGATGTGTCAGCCAACTGCATCGCTATAAACGCTCTGTCGGATTCTACTGGCCCGCAGCCGACAAGGCCACCGATGCCCTTCCCTGAAGCCGAGCCATCCTAGTTCAGTAAGACACTTATCCCCGTGCAACCGGACGAACCGGTTGCACGAAGGTTGCGGTCAGGAGTGGAAGAGTGGCGATGTTGTCTGGCTGGGACTGCGCCTGGACGACCAGCTTGATGCGAGTGCCGGTCTGGAGAGGCTTGGCGAAGTGGCCCTGCTTGCCAAAGGCGACGACGTTGTAGTGAAAGGCCTGGAGGTTGCGGTCGGAGATGATGGCGACTCCGAAGGCGGTGTACTTGCGGCCGTTCTTGGAGATGCGGCTGGTGGCTGAGTTGCTGACGGTGCCGAAGAGGGTGATGGTCTGATATGGAGTGACCGTGTCAACCTGCGCAATCTGTGGGTTTGTTGTTGTCGTTGTTTTCGTCGTTTTTCGAGGACAGAGCGAGCAGCAGTCGGGGCAGTTTTCAGCGACGATTGATCGGTCTGATATTCGCGGGTCGAAACCGCATAATCTTGATCCGTCGGGAGCTGCCTCTGACTGTTGTCGCGAGTCCGGCTGAGCCTGTCGCATAGACCAAACGAGGATTCTCCTTCGTGCTTACCACGGCTGCTGCTGGCTCTGTGCTCGATTTGGACGACGAGTTTCATCAGTGAGTTCGCTTTTGTTTTTCCTTTTCAGGAAGTTTTGCTTTTCTTCAAGCTGCTATTCGCTGGCTGACAGTCGCTTCGGCTTTGGTCCCTATGGCCCAGATAAAACCCAGCAGTTCGCGGCCCACCGCTGTGACGATCTTTCTCTTGTCTTTGCCCTTGGCTGCCAGTCTCGCGTATCGCTTATGCAGTCGGTGTTGTGCCTTCCACGCAATCTCTTTAGCCTCTTCCGACGCGCTCTGCTGTCGTTTTCGCAATCCGGCCCAGATGGCAGGAGGACGTTGATAACTCCATGCTGCTTCGACCACGATCCGTCTCAGGTGAGCGTTTCCTGTCTTGGTAATGCTCCCGCGCCTGGTTCGCTTGCCACTGGAGTCCTCGCTGGGAACAACGCCACAGTAACCCATCAGTTGCCGAGCACCCGCAAAGCGAGAGATCTGACCCAGCTCTGCCGCAATCGTTACTGCCGAGATTTGCGCGATGCCGCGCAACGCCTGTAGATCCGTGATGACTTCCTGCAATGTGGGCGAGGCCAGCTTGACCGCCTCGGCGATGGCCTGCTCCAGTCGCAGAACACGTTCTCGCATGTGCTCGACTTCATGCAGATAGTCCAGCCGTGTGGACTCTTGAGCCACCTGCGCATAGCGTATCTGCGACACCCAGATCAAATGGAGATGGGTTCAGGCTCTAACTCCGGACGGCGGACGCTGACCCGAGCGCAGTAGAAACTTGCCCAGCCGGTGACGCGCTCGCAACTCATCCTGCTTCGCCGCTTCACGCGCACGCACTAGATCGCGCAATGCCTCGGAACCCTCGTCCGGAACCCAGACCGCCGTCAGATCGCCGGACCGGTAGCTTCGCGCCAGCTTCTCAGCATCGCGCCGATCGGTCTTCACCCGGTCGCCGGCCTTCATCGGGACCAGGGACGGGGCGATCACCTCGCACTGCACACCTAGTTCTGCCAACTGCCAGTAAAGTACATAGCCAGTCGGCCCGGCCTCATAGCAGATCCGCAACTTCTCCACTGGGCCAAGCTTCTTGATGAGCTTGCGAACCGACTCCATCCGGTTAGGAATCGTGCCAAGACTTCGTACCTCGCCATCCGGCTCGGCTATCGCTGCGGCAATCGTTTCGGCATGGACATCCATGCCCAGAAATCGTAACTTCTCCTTCATGACCGGCTCCCTTCCGCTTGTGGCTCTGAACTGCGGTTCTATGCGAACTCACAGCCTAACCCACGGTCGGCGCATCGGCGCCGGTCACTCCATAATGACTGTTGAGTCTGCATGGTGTTTCTCCTTTTTGCCCGGTCAATCGGGACACATCCCAAAGGGCGCGGAGGTGGCTGCTCCCAAGTCGCGGCACAGCCGCGTTGCCAAGGGCAGAAGTTTTTGGAAAGGGACCCGGAGCTTGCGAGGGGGGAGGAGTCCTAAACCCGGAGGGCGCGGTACGCGAGTTCTGAACGCAGAGCTGCAGGGCGCAGCTTTTACACCTAAGCGGTGGCCGAGTGAACGAGCAAACAGGAGATTATGCAGTCCACCTCACATCGGATCGACTGTCAGAAACAGACTACAAGAGTGCCAGTCGCAGCTCTGCAACGGTACGCACCAAGCCGTGCGATTCGAGAGTGTTCAGGTATTCCGCGACTGTCTTGGCCGGATTCTTCAAGCTCAGGCGATGAGCTTCGGCAGCCTCGTACACGTCCTCAGCGGCTAAATCGAGCAGGTTCATTACGAACTCATCCGGGGTCTGAGCCTCGATCTCAAACTCCCGGAGAACTTCTGGAGGAAAGTCTTTCAGGTTGTTCGTCACGATCACGTTGGCCTTGGCTTGGATTGCAGCAGCAAGAACATGGCGATCCCCTTCGTCGGGCAGACTCAATCTCGGGATAAGCCTTTTATATCCCGCCACGAGTGCATCGGGAGCGTTCTTGTCCATCAGCTCTCGGGTTCGCTCCAACTGCGCTCTTGTGAGGTCAGGCCGATTGAGGAGCAGGCTGGACATCCACTCTTCGTGAATGTCCTTGGACCACTTCGCGCGATAGACCCCAGTGACAGCCAAGTACATGAGAAAGCTGCGAAGCTCTGCCGGGTAGAGCACGTTTGCGTCAAGAAGCGCGATGAGCGGCGGCATGAATCAGAGGCCGATCTCTTGGTCGTAGGCGGAAAGTTCCGCGAGCGCAGCTCTGCGGTCGGCATCGAGTTTCCGTTTGTGCGCCATGAGGCTATCGACGCGGATGCGACGATGCGTGCCAACCTTCCGGTACTCCAGACCGCCGGCGTCAAGCATCTGAATCAAGGTGGGGCGGGAGACGTTCAGCAGGTCGGCGGCTTCCTGGGTGGTCAGTTCTGCGTGAACGGGAATGATCTTGACTGCATTTCCCCGGCTCATCTCATCAAGAATCTGGACGAGAAGCCGTGCGGCTGAGGCCGGGAGTCGTATGGTCGGTTCCGTCGCGAAGTTGAGAGCGCGAAGATCGAGCGGGGACGTAGATGTCAGGAACGGGGCCAGGATGTTCCTCGTCTCTTTAGCGAGTTGGGCTTCGGCCTGCGAGGGAATTTCCGGCGTGATGGCGGCGGTGGCGGACATTGGATTTGACCTCTCCCAGTCATCCTACACAAACGAAGCATTCGAAAGCAAGTGAAGCATGCGCAACAGTTTTACCCTATGCATTTAAAACGTCTACATATGGTCTGCACTTTTAGACGTGGTTGCTCTGAGCAAGCTCGACGGAATCGAGCATCGCCGGGTTGGTCTGTGGCAGGTGGAACGCGCTGGCAAACTGGAAGGGCCGCTGCTCAGACAGTGAACAGACAACTCGTAACTGCAAAAAACCAGAGGAAGCGGATGGCCCGTTTTAGCACTCTGGGGAATCCTTGGTCAGTCATAGCTAGTGTGCCTAGATGCTGGCCGCGCTGCTATGCCGCCACTAGCGGCGTAGCCCTGAACAGTTATCCCGCCAGCCATTTCGCATGAATCTCCCCAGCAAGCAGCTGCGGTCGCACGAACTTGCCGACATTACAGGCACTTCGCGGATTGCTTCCGAATTGCCCGTGCCCCGTCCGCAATTCGTCGCTGGGTTGCCTATCCGGAATTCTCACTGAGCACAGCGGCGATGATGAGACAACTGACCTATCCGTGCCCACTATATGATGATCTCGCCATGAAATCTCCTCGGGAATTCTCCAGACTCTCGCTCGCACGCCAAATTGATCAATTTCATTCTGAATATTTAAGTTTTGAGAAGGAAATCCACATCCTCATTTTGGGAACGCTAGGTGCGGCCAATAAGAGGCTTGAAGTTGAATTTGATGAAGATACCGCTAAGATCACAGCAGGATTGGACGAATCGACTATTCGCGGTAGCGAACGCCTGACTGATGATCTTACGGAGCTTGACTGGTTTCTTCACGACCAACAGCGATTTCTCCTGAATATGGCGGTCGTTGGGCTAGCGTCCCGCTTAACGCACGCCCTGCGACAAATGGCACGTGCTGCCGAGACCTTCAGTCCTAGGAAAAAGAGGTATGGCAGTGACGGTAAAGACAATAGCGAGTTCGGACGTCTGTGGGTCGAATTCAGGGAGCGGTTCGCTATAGACGTGAAGGCTGATCCCAACCGCGTAGCCTTTATTGAACCGTTACGGGAGGTTCGCAACCAGATCGTCCACGACGGCGGAGTAGCCAACCCATATAAATTCAAGCAAGACATTCAGGAGGCTCGATTCGACCAAGAACGGGAAGGCATGCCGTTTGATCCCAACCAAATGCTCGATCTCAAATTCTCAACTGCATTCCCGGATTTTGTCGATGGTGAGGGATCGGATGCCGAAGTGGCAGTCAGCCAGGAGCAACTCGAATCTATGGTCAAGTGTTCCCTCGAATTAGTGAAATGGTGCGCAGAGCAGATCCGTGCGAGAGAGCTGGCCTTCGCCAAAGGCGACGATGACGCTAATCCAGGCCGCAGAGTTTTTTGACATCTTCGCTCACTTCTGCGGTGCTTGATAAGCGGGGGGAACATCAGACCCCACGTTCATTTTCGTCATACCATGCTGATCTGCCCAAGCGGCGAGTGGAGGTGGGAGGTTATCCAGTGCCGCGCCATATAACTGGAAGTAATTGTGAGAGGCAAGAGCTTTCGCTTCCGTGGCATCCTGCGTGACCAGAGAATGTGCTACCTCGGCAGTGTGTTGCGCTCGCTGATCAGCCTCGCTAAGCCCCGGATCATCCGGTTTGTATTTCATAATCAAAGCTGCACCCTTGCCGGTCGTTTTGTCTATGACCCAAGCCGTCTCGTTCATGCCGCATTCGTGTTGTGCGCAGCCAGATCCAAAATAGTAATGGTCGTCAGATTTAATAAGAGCAACAACACTAAGCCGTGCCACGAAATCTGCCTTCGCAACTTCTAGGGAGGCGGGCATCCTGTCAAACATGGCGGGATTCAGAATGTAATCTGAATATTTCCCTTCTAAGTTGGCGAGGTCGCGCTGAAGTATTAACTCGAAACCAGAGGCCAGCTTCTGATCATCCGTTGTCACAAGAGTAGTGAGACCGTCTGACGTCACCGCTAGCGGAACCGTGAATGTTGAATTGTCGAACGCAATCGTCGCCTCCCCTTCGTATTTGGGAGCGGTCGTTAGCACTAAGCTGACCTTCTGAACCGTTGCATTCTTCTCAGCGTAGTTTTTCGTTAGTTCATGCTGGAGTTGAGTCTTGCTGTCGGCAGTAACTCTTTCGATGTTTGGAGACGCCCTGCAGCCGGTAAGCAGAATTAAGGATAGAGCGACAGCTGCGGTTCTCATATCTGAAAGTCCCTTTACGTACCGCGGATAGCGTGATCGGAGTGCGACCTGTAGATGGCAGTTGCCATTTATAGAGGATGAGAGACATCGCCATGATGAAAGGATTTCGATATGGCATCAGTGACATCTTCATACTCGTCCTTTTGACCGATTGGATAGCTGAGGATGAAACCGTCGTATGAGCCCGGTCCAACGAAGACTTTTTGATAGTAGATTTTGCCTTCTCGCTGCCAACTCAAAACAAACCAGCTAGTCGCCAGTCTTGAATAGGCGGGTTGTACAGCAATATCTTGTAGGGCGGACTCGTAGATGCTCTTCGTAGTGCTTCCCGGAGGTGTATTTCCACCGTATGCCTTTAGGGTGGCGCTCCCATCCTTTGATGTGTATTCGATTCCATCACCATTTTCGGGTGTACGTTGCGCTGTGAATGACTTCGGGTATGCGATAGAAAAGCCAAACCTTGGATTCGTGTAGGAACCGTATTCCATAGGAATGGGTGTGACGGAGCCGGGTGCGGCGTCGAACTGCACAACGGCAACGGTGCTGTGGCCCCCCTCGTCCAATCTCATGCCGCAGGCGATATTCGATATGTGCTGATCTTGGTAAAAGAACTTGCACACTCCTTCGACTACATCTGCCCCCTTGCTGGATGATAGATAGACATTATCAACTTGCATCATCACACCGTCTTCATCCAACGTCCCGCCGAACCCTAAGAGTGGGATAGGTTGCGGTCCGTGCTGGGAAAAATCAACCAACACATGCCCTTTGTGATCGGCAAAGGATATGACCGTTGCCATATCACAGAAGAACGGCAAGCCTTGACCTGTTAGGGTACTGTCAATTGGTCCTTCGACGACATTGCTTACCGATGGGTCACACTTACCCTGAATAATCTGATAACCGATGCCGTCGGATTGTGGCTGCACGGGGAATGCGTGCGTCTCACCAGCATCGGGGGCAGGAATCATGGCGTCAAAGGTGACTCCTCTCATTTTGATGCCATCTGCCGCTATTACCGTCACATTGATCACCGTCGCAGTCGCGCTTTTCCACTGCGCCACCGAAGCCACCTGAGCAAAATGGATGTACTGGCATCCGTTCGATGTTGCAACTTCCTCGATATCTTCATCGATTGAACTTGTCGTGGCGCTCTTAGGGATAGGCAATAACTTCGATGCAGCATTTTCGTATCCGTTAATGAGCGTATTGGCGTCAGGGCAGACGACCATAAGGTCCGATTTTGCGTTTGCCGACTCGTCGGATTGTGCTGATACATCGGGAGAAGGTTTAGCTTGTGGTGTCGGAGTCGCTGTAAATGGGGTCTGTCCATGCGCCAGCGATGCAACAAAGAGAATAATGATGACGCTTAGGGTGGTTTTCATATAGGCCTTTAGCTTGCTGGTTGGAGATCGTGACGTGCCAATGCTCTCATAGGGCAAACTGCGGGACTACCAAGGGGGCTTCAGTGCGGAGACTGGGGTGATGGGGTATTGCTAGGCGGTTCCTGCACTATCGGCGCGGGCTGTTGTGTTCCCGCTGGGGCTGGCTGGGGATTGGTGGCGTCGGGTTGTGACTGTTGTGCAGGCTCAGGTCCCTGTTGCGTTCCGGTAGGGGGCATTTGCGGGCTGTCAGAGCCGGATTGTGAAGACTGCGACGAGTCCGTTGGTGTCGCCGCTGCGTTGCCTGACTCCGACGACGCTCCGGAGAGAGGTGCCCCGCCAGAAGAGTTGACCTTCAACGGAACGGCCACGAATTTTGCGCCTGTGTCGAAGTAATACTTAAGCGTCAAATCATCCATACTTAGGTTCGAAGGTACCTGAAAATAAATAGAGTAAAGCGTCGTCAATCCGGGATTCAATCCTTCTACTGACGAAATCGAAGTTTCATCCCCTGGGAACGAATTCCCCGCCGCCGCGGAATAGAGGTTACCTCCAGTGTCCAGAATTTTAAAGTTTGTTGGCCCTATTGTTAAGGCTTCGTGTCGATCGTTATGTACGATCACGATTGCCATCACGAGTGTCCCACCCCCAAGGGATGGCGTTGAAGTAACAAGCATTACCGCTGCCCCCACGCCACCTGTTTCGGAACCGGCGTAGGTTACGTTTCCATAAGTCGCGGAAAAGTCAGAGGGTGCGGATATCCCACTCAACCTTCCGAAATCTTCGGATGCCTCGTTCAATATAGAGGCATGGAAGTTTCGTGAGTGAAACACCAGCACGCCGAAGACGATCAAGGCGATACCTCCAAAAGCCAGAAACCACTTCATCATCCCGTACTCCTCGCCAGAACCTGCCTAATTTAGCACTGCAATTCAGCGGGTATTCAATTTTTACTCGGCCCCAAAATGATACGCGGCAAGGTATCGTGCATGCACAACGGTCCGTGCCAAGCATAAAGCCACTCTTGAGAGATGGCAAACGACATTTGCGTTCGGTTAGGGCGTCGAATTCGTGTGCTTCGTACGAAGCGGGGTTGGACACAGCAGCAGCTTGCGGATATGGCTGCAATCGGAAGAGTCCACGTTTCGGAACTGGAAAATGGCAGACGCGAAGCGGGACCGCGAGTTCTCGATACACTAGCAGCCAGCTTTAATATAACAGCCTCAGAACTCCTGAAAGATCATAGATACGACACCAGTGCAATGCGCTGGCAAGCGGGCCTAGACTGTCTGTGGTGGCAAAGCTGGAAGCAGCTACGTCGGGCTGAGCACCTGATGCGCGGCGTGGCGGAGCAAGAGCGTGTCGAGGGGTAATCATACCCACCCGAAGGCCCTCCGACGCGTCCTAGCCTCCGCCATTGAGAGCGAAGTTAACAGTGAGGGTCTTCTCGAACTCGGTCGGTTCGTTGTTGACCAGGTATGGACTAAACTTCCACTGCTTCACAGCGTCCAAGGCGGCGTTGTTGAACACTGGGTTGGAACCGACGACCTGCAACTTCTCGACAATTCCGGCCTTCGAGATGGTCGCGCGCAACACTACTGTTCCGCTGATATGAGCGATCTTGGCACCGGGCGGATACTGAGGCTCAACAAAGAATATGCGTTGGCCGCCAACGGCGTTAGTTGAAGTGGGCGCAGAACTCTTAGGTGCGTCGAGTTTTTGTGCAGGCTCTTCAACGTATCCCTCGAATCTGACCGCTGGTATTTGGATTGTGGCACCCATGTAATTTGTGCCTTCCAGTACGCCTTCGACAAGAACCCGCCAGAACCGCAACGGTTCTGGCGGATTGCTGTCTGGTAAAAGCACCGCGATCTCACCATCCTGCGCTGTTCCTCCGTCTTGGAGTGTGAGTATCTTATAGATTGCAGTGTGTTCATCGATCATTCTTTCTAAGCGTAAGCTCCCACCAGGCCAATGCCCCCACTTCTCGGGGCCAAGTGGAGTCCCTGCATCCGTCATATAGATAGTAAGGGTATCGAGAATTCCCGATTGACCTTTATATCGATAGATTTCTTTACTGAGTTCAAATGGTGTGAATATCTGATCCGACGGGCGGTATTGATCTCCGTCTGAACCGCTCATCCCGTCGCTATTGGGGCGTGTCGGGGTGACACCACTCTTGACGGGACGCGGCCTAACTGAAGAGTTGACCTTCAACGGGAGGGCTACAGAAACACCTCTCATGCCGTCGCGAAACCTGAGCATCACGCCGTTCATGCTAGAGTTCTTGGGCCCCACAAAAGCGATAGCGGTGATCTTCGTAGCTCCAGAGTTCAACTGCCCATAGAAGGCCCCGGCTGGCTTTAACTGTCCATCGGAGGCATCGAATGCCAAGGCTTCGCCGTTCACTGAGGGATCATCAATCTCCGGATACATGTTGCCGTTAGAATCCACAAGTTCAAAAGACTTTACATCCAACGTTATGCCATCATGCCGATCGTTCTGAATCACTACTGCCGCCACAACATAACCGGTCGCGTTAGTTTGGCGAGGGGTAGCACTCACAATAGCAATGCCCACATTGCTTGCTTGCACTCCGTGATAAGTTATGTTCCCTAAGGTCACCGAGAACTCAGGTTTTGCTGAAGGTGTGGATGGACCGCCACCCCCAGCATATGAGGGCACAGCCGCAACGGCCAAGACCACAGCCACACAACTCAAGAAAATCCCCACCACCAAAGCGCCAGTTTTGTTTGTGATGATTTCACCTCGTCGAGCATTCACGACACCCGTAGCTCCCAGAATAGGGCGATTGCTCTTAGCAAACCATCGTACATCGAAGACTCAGATGGAACCGCACAAATATCAAACAGTCTTGTCGGGACGCTCCGGGGCGAGCGCGGGCGGCTCATGTTTCCAGTTTGGGCAGCTACACGGACGAAGTGTACGGCGATACGCAAGCCCGTCGGGTGGGCAGAACATGACGCTCTCGCATTGGTGAGAGCGACCTTCAGGGCGGGAAAGACGGGCAAATTAAATCGCATCTCTCTTGACTGTAATGACAGGCGAGACACCATCGGTATATTAAGGGAGTTATGAAGACACTGGACACGGAACTTGCCAAAGAAGCGAAGGCGATTGTCGGCCTCGCATTCCGCAACGGACCCATCGAAGACGTCCACGCCGGCAAAGTCTGTCCGGTGTGTTGCGGTTCATCCGACTATTCCCGGATTACGGAAGAGGAGATGAAAGCGATGATGAAGTCTGCGGTGAATGCGGTCTATAAGCTGCTTTGGAATCGAGACCACGACTCGGACGCTTATCGCAAGTCGATTGAGTATGGAGTGCGTTTCACGTCCCGCTGGGACGACCCGGAGTGAAGCGCGGAGCCTATCCCTTGAGGACAGGCTCCGCGCCAAAATTATGCAACGCGCTTCCGTTCGGGTTTGGCTGCGCCTTGGGGCTTCTTTTCCCCTTTCGACTTGGCTTTCGCGGCGAACTCATACTTGACCTTGAGGGCGATGGCATCGGTGTCCACCTTGTACGCCTGGGCTGCGGCACGGAGAACCTTACCTCCGTCCGCTTGCTTACTCGCCGAAAGCAGGATGACTGCTTCGACGATCAGCTTGCCGATTGCTCCCTCCTCGGCTTTGCGGAGAAAGGCGGTTAGCAGCTTGGCTGCGGTTTCGCCTTCCTTCGCACGGATGCCTCGGTTACGGGCGACGATCTCAACACGCTTGTCGTCAAGCAAGGGGAGCATCTGTTCGGCGACGAAGAGAAAATCCCGCTTCATCAATCGGACGGGAACGGCGGCTGCGATGGCTTGTAGAACACGCATTCCGGTCGCGTTTGCAAGTGCCTCTTCTCTGCGGCGCTTGTCCTGCTCCGCTTTGAAGCTGGAAGCAGCTTTGGTATTTTGCTTCTTCGGGTGATGAATCGGGCAATCCGCTTGGGCGCAAACCCTCCGCACTTCACCCTTGTCGATGCCTTCGGAGACGATGGCTTCGGCGATGAACCTGCACGTTTTGAACTCCGGCCATTTCGCCTTCTCCGGGGTGTCGGGCTTCTCCGACTTGATCTCAACGTACTTGCTGCGGGTAATGATCTTGCTGCCATCCTGCGTCTTGCCGTAGGCTGTGCTGATCTGGACTATCTCCGGCTTGGCTGCAATCTGCTTCTGTACGTGCGCCTCCAGCTTGGCCGCATAGCAGAGGGGATCGGTGCAAGCATCCTCCCTGACATCGGCGAAGAGCAGCTTGTTGTGTCCGGTGCGCTTGGGGCAATCAACGCAGCTTCCAGCGGCGGGTAGCAGTTGAGCATCGCGCTTGTTGAACGGTGCCTGTTTCAAGAGCAAGAGGACGTTGTGCTCTATCCAGTGCTGGAGATGCCGCACGGGAAGCAGGATGCGCTTGGCTTTACCGCTGCCCCCGCCCCAATCTTCACGGAAGCAGTTGGGCAGAGCTTGCTCCTGCTGGGCTGGCTGCAACTTCGCCAGTAGCAGCGCGTGTCCAACGCCGATCTCCTCGTGGTAGAAGGCCTCGACGATGATGGGTGTAAGCTCAGTCAGCCTCAATCTGGCTGCCACGAATACGGCGGATTTTCCGGTTCTCGAAGCGATTTGCTCGATGGTGTACTTCGGCTCCTCCAAGGCGAGAAGCGCAAAGAAGCCGTTGGCCTCCTCCATCGGATGCACGTCGGCTCTAATCAGATTTTCGACCAAGGCCGCCTCCAACGCTTCGGCATCGGTGAGATTGACGATTCGGACGGGAACGGTTGCAGCTTCGGCGATCTGAGCGGCGCGGTAGCGTCTGGCTCCGGCGACGATCTCGAAGGTCTGTCCGGTGAGCGGACGAACGAGCAAGGGCGATAGTACGCCCTGGACTCGAATCGACTCGGCAAGCTCTTTAAGAGCGACATCCGCGAAGATGCGGCGCGGGTTGGTGGTGGACTCGGTGAGAACGTTAAGCGGAAGGTTGCGATACTCGGTTGCGGTGTTGGGGTTCATGGTAATTCTCCTTGTGCGGTTGGGCGTTCGGGGGCGTTGGAGCGAACGGCGTCATGCCGTCCGCCCATAGAGAAGGGGTTAGCTGGCTTCCGCCAGTTCGGGTTCTGCTTCGGGTGGGGTGGCTTTCTCGGCGGGGTTCTCCAACGCTGAGAGGATGAGGGCTGAGGTTTTCTGAATGACTTCAAGGCTCTCTGTAAGCAGTGCCGCGTTACCTGCGTATAGGTGGATGTAGTCGGCTGATGCCCGACCTGTGTTGAGGCCGATGGTTTTGCCGACGACAAAGGCGATTGCCTCGGCTTCGGTTTCGCGTACAACCTTGGTGGTGAGGATGCGCCGTGAGGTTTTGTGCAGGAGCTCATGCGCCGTTTCGTGGACGAGGGTTGAAAAATCCTCCGCTGGAGACTGGCCGGGAAGCAAGACGATTCTGCCTCCATAGCTCATGCCCAACGCGGGAGCGATGCTCTCCTTGTACTCAAGCAAGATGCCCTGAGCTGCGATGAAGTCGAGCAGACGTTCCCGCCGTTCTCCTACATCGCCTGTGACGCGGCTGGAAAGCTCGGGAAGCTCTGCACCCTCGGTTTGCGAGACATCGAAGACGTAGGCCGAACGGAAGCCTACAAGGACGGCTTGGTTCTGTGTCCGAACATCCTTCGCGGCCTCGGCATCCTTCTTGCGCTTGATGCCGATCATGGGAGCCAGAATGCGGATGCCTTTCTGTCCCTTCATCACCTTGCGGCCAAGCTGGTTCCACGCATACAGCCCTGCGACTCGTTGGGCATCTGGGCGCTGCCTCGCAATTTCGAGGATGTTCCCGAAGGAATAACTATGGAACCTTCCCATAGCGGTGAGGTAGGTGGTTAGACCTTCGCTGTGTCCCTCCTCAAGTTGCTGGATGAGGGCCTGGACATTAGCTGCGATGGCCTCTTTCGAGGTTTGCTGCTTTTGCTTCTGCTGTTCAAGGTTCTGGACAAAGGGGCTGACGGTGGGGGCGGTGGTGGTAACGATTGCGGTGTTCATGGGTGCTTCCTCCTGTTGGGCTGTTGCCCGTGCTGTTGCCGTGAATGGGCAAGTGGCAGGTACATACATGCCGAACGCCTCCTGGCGAAGGTGGGGGGTAGCAACTGCAAGGGGAGGGGAATCTCCCACACTTGGAACGGAGCGCAGCGGGAGTGGAAGGTGCGGAGCGTAGCGGAGGGCTGCACAAGCGAAGCGCGGAAGCCTGGGGACACCCCTTGCGGGCGCGGGCAGGGGCAAAGCCCCCCTAGCGTTTTGGTGGTTGCCTGTTTCTGTCGGAGGGGCGTTGCGGGGAGGGTGGACCTCCCTGCTGAGGTGGGTGGCGGAGAACGCAAGGCGGTCGGAGACAGGGAGGAAACTTCATCCCACTGGCTATGACTCTGCTTGCATCTCGACTTGGATCAACCGTTGCGTAACTTGCTGCTGATGATTTCGTGCAATGAAGGCTGGACAGGTATCCCCAAGGAGAGAGTAGGACTCTAAATACGCTGAGGATGCTCGATGCAAATTTCGCTCATCCTATTTCCCAACGCACCGGACAACATCAGTGCCTTGGTCTTTGAGAGCAATACCGGCGCACGATGTTGGAAGCGGAATTACGATTCGGTACAGGAAGTGGTGGACGAATTGAGTGAAGCGGGTATTGCCACTGCGGGAGACGCGAGGGAGTTGCAAACGAGGCTCATGACAGAAGAATGCTGCCCTCTCTTCCACGCAGCCGTCGAGGTAAGGGATTTGGAAGATTGGGGCTTCACGCTGGTCGGAAGCGACGGGTAAACCAATTTACGCCTGGAATGATGCAGGGTAAGCCTCAGTTGTAAAAAGTTCTAATCCCATTGTCGCCACCGAATCGTGAGAGGGGCGTCGGAGGAACGAGCATTGCCGATATCGAGGGCCGGAGATTGGGTGTCGTCTGATTTAGCATGAAGGGGTGAAGATGAGGTCGCCCGATGAAAGCGCATGCCAGTTGTGATTATCTCGTGGTGTGGAAGTACAACGAAGCCCTTAGCGTAGACGGGCAGGTGGTTACGAGAACCCGCGGCACACACTCTGGTGGCCTCACGCGAGGCGACCGGATGTTTGTGATCGCAACACGTAAAAACGAGCTTTACCTGCTGGGCGCGCTTGAGGTGCAGCGGAGTGGGGAAAACTGGGCTGAGGTGGTGAGTCTTAGCGGAGTGTTTCGGATCGTTCCTTTGAGACGATTGAAATGGCAACTTCGATTCGAAGGGACTTCTTCCCCTAAGCTGAGCAGGGATAGCCCCATCGCTATGCAGGTTATTGCGAGACGGAAACTTTCCGCTGCATCCGCAAAGCTGCTAGGGGATGTTCTGGCCGCGAAACTGAAGCGAATGGAAGACGAAATTAGGGCTCAGGAGGGCAAGACCAAGCTGGTGACGCTGTCGAAGCGGGAGCGCGACCCGAAGCTACGCAGTCTTGTCCTTGCTCAGAGAGGGACCCTCTGCGAGATCTGCGGCTTTAATTTCGAAGAGACATACGGTGAATTCGCGAAGTACTGTGTTCAGGTTCATCACGTCGAGGCACTTGGCAAAGCGGGTCGCAATGGTGTGACGACCTCGCTCGACGATGTGCTCGTCATCTGCCCCAATTGCCACAGCGCTCTCCATAAGTACAAAAACCCAAGCAACTGGAAGTCATTCCAAAGAGCATGTGGTCTGAGCAGCGATTCAAGAGACTGAGGCATGATGCCTGATCAGTTCAAATAAACGCGTGGCTCCAGCTTCATAGCCGCTACTGAGGCGGAAGATTTTGAACCCGATGTCTTCCAGCGACACGGAGCGGCAGGTTACACGAACAAGGTTGGAAGATGAAAGGATCGACGACCCAGGTAAACCTCAAAGGAGGACCGTACTTCAATGCTTTACGAAATTATGGCCATTACTCGCGTTCTAAAAGCATGGAAAGAGAACCCGAATTTGAGCAGAAGAGAGATTGGGGGTTGGAGTGAAAATAGTCCATGGATTGACAGCCCTCTGTCAGAGAGTGAAGTGGAGCGCATGAAGAGTTTCATGCGAAGATACAACCCAACAAGCTACCACAAGATGTTTCCGGAGGATCGCCGGGCCGTGCAATGATAACGAGCGCAGCAGTCCCCGTGGCTCAAGTGTTTTCGGTACAGGATAGCGGCTCAACGACTAATCGTTGTTGAGACTCTGGACAGCCTCGATCAAATCCGCGGCGGCATAACATTGCATTCGGTGGCGGCATAACGCCGCAATGGGTGGCGGAATTGATTGTATTCAGCAACCTAGGTTCCGGGTCCGTTTTTGGCTGCCCGCTCGGTTTTTACTTGCGCCTTCCTGGTGCCGAGGTGCATCATATGAACAACGGCATATAAGTGCAGCGGCGAAAGCCGTGGTGCCGGTCACCCGCCAGCAATGGTCTCCACGAGTGTAGGGATAATCAAGAGGCGCATGGCAGTTTGAGACGGTTCCCTTCATCGGGGGCCGTTTCTATTTAAGTCCGGATCATCAACCCGTGCCGGGTATTGTGAAGGATGATCCAGAACCGGACCGGCTTACCGTCCGGGCGGGTCGAACCGTATCCAGGATCGCGAACGAAGGCTGTCTCGACGATCATTTCGAGCCGTCTCTTACCCGGCTTTCGCACCTTGAAAAAGAGGTCGTACTCGACCGTATCGCCGTTTTCAGCGACCAGTTCGACTGAAAAGTAGTTGCCCCGGCTCTTATTGTGCCGCGGCTTCCGGGCCGGCAATCCCTGGATGATCTCGGGCAGCCGCTTGGACATTTCATAGCGCCGAAAGTCAAATATCCGGGCTTCATAGTCGTCGGGGTAGATCAAGAGGGGATCGAACGCTTCGCCGTCTCGCGGCCCGCGCGAAAAGCAATGAAGCGTGAATCGGACTTCCACATCGAAGACTTCGGCTGCATGGGCGCCCTCAGCGGGGCGGGTGAAGCGGAAGATGCGAGGATGGAGATGAGACAGGTCGTAGACCCGTCCGCCGTAATTGAAATCCTTCCACTGCACAGGCTTTAGTTCCTCTGATTTTGCGGGTTCCGGAAAGCCGCAAACGGCAGCATTTCGGGATTCTGGGAACCAAGGCCACGCGGGTCTGACACAACCCGACACAACTGTTCGCACTCACCAACACCCATCATAGGGCGACTCTCCTCATCGGCGCATATGGTCACAGACCGATCCCCTGGTCATTGCCCTGATCGCTGCTGCTGGGCTGCACGTTGGGGCTGTCGGCTACCGCATGGAACGGCTCGTGCGCTGCGTGCTCAAGGGCATTCTCGCGGCTAATCGGCTGCGCCTCGCGGTCGTAGAAGTTGCTCTGAGGGTCGATGTGCAGCCACCCTCCAGTCTGATCGTGCTTGTAGCTCTCGATGTCGCCTGTCTCGCGCTTCCACTCGTAGCCCTCTGTCTCCTTTGGCAGAGCTGCCTCGATTGGTGCATAGTGCCGTGTATCGACTTCGGCTTCAAGGCGGATGATCTCGGGAAGCGAAACCATCGCCTCGGTCGGCGGTTCACGGCGTAGGTCATCCTGCGGGTGCTCTCTGCTGTTGGTCATCGGTGGGTCCTGGGTCTGTGTGTGCTGGTTGGAGGTCGGTTCGACCGGCGCTTTTTGAAGGTCTATCGCTGATGTCTTGGTCACGTCGGTACTGAGGCGTTCGCCAAGGGTTCCGGCGTCGTTGGTATAAATCCGCGCGTCCTGCGAAGCGCGGGAGACGGAGACATAGGCGAAGCGAGTGTTGATGAGTTCTGGGTGAACGGTGGTGTCCATGTTCACCAATACGCGATCAGTAGTCAGTCCTTGGGAGCTGTGCGAGGTCACGGTATAGCCGTGGTCGAAATGCCGCATCTTTGCGGGATCGAAGCTGACTGTGCGTTCTTTTTCGCCGTCCATCTTCACGTCGATCTTCTTGCCGTCGATCCGGTCAATCGTTCCAAGATCGCGATTGGAGACGCCCAGTTCGCGGTTTGTAGACGTGAACTGGATGCGGTCGCCCTGGGCAAAGTCTCGGCTGATTTCGCGGTATGCCGTGATCCCGCTCAAGCGTTCCGGGTCGTACGTGACCTGCTTCCCGTCGCCTTTGGCGACTGTAAGCCGGTTGGCGGCGGCGTCAATGGCTGCCACCGTCGCATACGCGCGCGGCTCGATCCCGTGCTCCTTGCTGCCACGCATGTAGTACAGAACGTCGCCTTGCAGGTAGTTGGCTGCCCACTCCCGATCGACACTGGTGAGTTCCGAACGCTGCGTCAAGACATCGATCCGGTAGTCGTCTTTGAAAACAATACCGGACGCTTTCAGTTCGCTTCGGATGGCATCGTTGATCTCGCGGCGGCTGGCGTTATCAGGAGAAACGACGAGCGTATTCTCTGGCTTGGCGGCATAATCCTTGGCGATAGCCTCAATGCGCTGGGCGTTATCCGGGATCTCGGTCACGCGGCCCTGCTTGTGCAATAGGCCGATGCCCACAGCCGTTTCGTTCTTGGCAATGTGCTCGACGACACGCAGCAACTCAGGGTCTTTCTGACGCATAATCTGGTTAAGCTGCGAGGTCTGCATCCCGGCCTGTTGCATCTGCTCGAAGGGCTTGCCAGCATCGACGCCTTGATGCTGGCGCGTGTCTCCCACAAGCAAAACCCTGTCTTGCGGGCCGATCTTTTCCATGAAACTTTGCATCTGGCGGGTGCTGGCGAGACTGGATTCATCAACCATGTAAAGGTGTCTGCGGTCGGGGTCGCCCTTCGTCTGCTCCTGGCCGCCACGAGCAAGGAAACCTTGCAGCGTGTCCGCCGAAATCCCAGCCTCCCGTAGCTGGGCGGTCGCACGGCTGGTCGGGGCAAAGCCTTCGACCGCGTAACCGTTCCGCTCCGCACCTTCCCGGATGGAGGACAAGGTGCTGGTCTTACCTGAGCCTGCGAGTCCCTGCAAACCGTGGACGCGATCATGGGACGACAGAACCTCTTCAATGGCTTTCCGCTGCGCTGGATTGAGGAATTCGCGGGTGTCCGCATGGGCTGTCGCTTGCGCTTTGGAAAGGATCGGCTCGACCGTATTCTGCCCGCGTTGCATATGTCCGACCGTCGCAAGTTCTGCCGCGATGGTGTCGCGGGTGGTGAACTGTCGCCCGGTTTCGTGCTTCTGGCCTTCGACGATTTGGAACTCGCCGCTGCCGTGCCTTTGATCGAAGTTGCCACGAACCTGCTCATAGGTAAGGTCGCCCATACCGCGCCGCAGGGCGTCGCGCATGATGTCCCGTTCGTCAGTGACGGCTTCACGCTCGAAGCTGCGATCCTTGGCAAAGGAAACAGCTTCCTGCGCCCTTTGGGACGCATCCGGCACACGATTCTGTGCCAATCCCTCGGCTCTTTCTCTGGCTGCTGTGACTACATGATCCGCCTGGTTGCCGAACTCGGCCGCAATCTGACGGTGGGCTGCAAGCACCTCCGACGGCGTATGAATTTCCTTCCGGTCGCGGGTATTGTGAGCTGCAATCTCGGCTGCCTCGGGCCCGCTAAAACCGCTACGCGCAATCGCTTCCTCGATCTGTTGGCGGCGTGGGCTGGAGGCTTCAAGATACTCGGGGGTGTAGCCCTTCACGTCGGGAGCACCGCTCTTCCCAGCCTCGATCTCGTAGCCGAGATTGCGGAGCCGGAGCGTCAACTCCGACTGGTAGACGGCGGTTGCAAACTGCTGGCTGTCGAAGTAGCTCTGTGGCTGAATCGCGCGAGTCGAGCCGTCACGTCGCTGAGTCATATTGAAGATCACGGCGTGGGTATGGAGTTGGGGCGCGGCGTAGCCGTCAACCGGGCGGGATGTGTCATGCTCGAACTTGGCAACGATGAACTTGCCAGTGGTTTCGGCTGGATTGTTACCACCGATGCGAGCTTGCGTGTAGCGTTCCAACTCCGTGAGAGCGATGGTCACGGCTTGCCGATGTGCTTCGCGAACACGGTCATCACCACCTACAAGAGCGGTGAGCGAGACAGATTTGGGAGCTGAAAACGTCGCGTCCCAACCTGCCCGATGCTCCACTGGTTTTACGGTAGACCCGTCTGCCGTGGTGTACTCCTGGGCCTTCCGATGCTTCACCAATTGCTCGGCACTATGGGGGTTCCGGCCCTCGCTGAGGCGGCCAAAGTGTTGTGCGTCGATGGCACCAACGAGTCCGTACTTCTGGGCCAACTGGCCCTGCCATTCTCCGAGAATAGTGTCGCCCTGCTTCCAATAGTTCTGCTCGGCGGAGGTGAACTCCTTGGCGTGATAGGTCTGCGCCTGGCCGGAACTGATTGGCTTCGAGATGGTGAGCATACCGCCTCCCTACTCCTGAAAGTTGAAGGCAGGCTGGAGTTCCTCATCGCTATCGACTTCGCCGGAATCTTCGGGGCTATCCGGGTCGGAGCCGGCTTCCGCCCGTTCCTCTTCGGTCGGCTCATCAGGCTCCGGTTCGACAACCTTCTCAATTTTTGGAGAGGCAATCGCCGACTCCGGCACCTCGGCCTCAAGGTCAACAACCGGTGGTATCGCAACGACCTTTTTCGGAGCAAGTGTCTTCGGATCGAAGGGCAGCTCATCGTCTTCGACGTTGCGTGGGATGAAACCGGGAGTCGAAAGCGGTACATCCATGTACTCGAAGTGAAAGCGAGCGACGTTGTTTCCCAGCTTCAGAAAGGCGTGCCGATTTTCCAATCCAGAGATTTCAGAGTCCATCACGAGCGGCTCAACTTGACGATCCAAACTGAAGTTCTTGCCGGAGCGGGAGCCGTCGAAGTGCGTCTCCTTCAGGCGTTCGATCTCAACCTTGCCGATGGCATTCGACACCCACTCGGCGGCCTTTGGCTCCGTCGTCTTGAGGAAGATTTTGGTGGCTGGCTGGGACAGCATGACTTCGGCCAAGTGGCCGTAGATAACCTCAAGCTGGGCCTTGCCTTGGAAGCCCAGGACGAGCGGGTTCCGGCTCTTCCGGTTCTCCGTAATGGCCGTATGGAGTTGCGGGAGACGCTGCAAGCTCGCCAGCTCGTCAAGGACAAACCAGACGGGATTCTGGTTATCCTGCGGCGCAGTCAAAAGCCGCAAAACCAAGAGGTCGATCCAAAGGCTGTGAAGCGGACGGAGGGCTTCACGCTCTGTCGCGCTCGACGTAATGAAGATCCAACCCTCGCGTTTCTCAGACCATTCGGTCGCGCTCCAGGTCGACTTTGCCTGGGCTTTGGTGGGCAGCATCCTCAAGCTGTCCGCTACCAATCCGAGCGATGCGAGGACGCCGTTGCGCTGTTGCTGTGCGCCCTTAGCAATCATGGCCTCCATCTCGGTTCCGCGCACTCGCTGGTCGATCTCCGCCGGATTGGAGAGCCATGCGACCAACTGCCCCGGCGTCGGCCCATAGGTCAGCAGATGGGCAAAGATTTTCTGTGGCGTCTCGGTGAAAAACTCGCCCTTCTTGTCGCTGGTCGGCTGGTAAAGCGAGGCTGCAATCGCCTTGGCCTCGGCCTTGCGGCGCAGCTCCTCGGACGGTCCCCAATAGGGACAGCGGGCATCCAAAGGGTTCAACACAATGTCCCCGCGCTTGGCGTCGTAGAACCTCTGGATGAACTCGCACGCTGGGTCGTAGACGATGGCCGAATGGCCTCGGCTCTGAATCTGCCGGAGTATCTGCATGATGAGCGTCGTCTTGCCAGCCCCGGTGTCGCCCATGAGTTCTATATGCTGCGCTTCGGCCTGCATCGGTATCCGCATCATCTCGTTGGCTTCGGTCGTTTTGAAGCCGATGCCGTCGCCCTGCACCGTCTTATTGAACTCTCTGGGGGTGAGCATTACCGGCCCTTTGAGCAGGCGTCCGTACTTCATCTGCTTGCGGCGTCTGATGTCTTTCGCGATGGAAAACGGGAGCTGCGTCAGCAGCGAAAGGAAGCCAAACAAGAGCGGGAGTTCGTATATATCCCAGAGAGTTTCGTCCTCGAAAACGGCGATCTTCAGGTACTCATGCAGCGGCTTATCGAGGTATGGTTGCTCCGGGCCGCGATAGAGCGCGTGGAGTCCACCCGCTACCGCCGCTGTCGAAAGCGCTAGTGGAATGAGCTTTCCACCGGGCGCGGGAGTCGTACCCGCTTGCACATCGCTCTCGACGGCGAGCTGGCCCGCCTTGGTGCCGTCGCCCACGTAAAGCAGTTGGTACTTGTCCTTCTTGTTGAGGGCTGCGCCTGCTGCCGTCCGCGCATAGATCGGTGTGTAGAACTGCTGCCAGGGTGTCTGGCCGTAGCTGAAACGGAGGTAGATAAAGCAGCCGGTCAGCACGAACGCAAGGAACACAGCACCATAGGAGTAGATGGGGGAATGTTTCGGGAAGATGATCGTCTCTTTGCGGCCCCACTGTTGAGTTGCCATTACGCACGCTCCAGGTCTTGCTGTGCTTCAACGGCAACCGCTCGCTTGCGCTTCTTGACCTCGACCATGATCCCGTCGAAGACTTCGGGAGTGATCTTCTGGCCGGTCGCGAGAGGCTTCAGGACGTTCGTCAGCATGAGTCGAATCCCCACAATCTCGCTCAACTCCGGGCTGGCTGTCGGCTCGGCGAAGTGGGGCTGCAGCTCGCTAAGGATGAGCTTTCGGATGAGTTCCCCTGGTGTGGTTCCACGGTCTGCGCAGTGCTTTGCAAGCGCGGCCAGTTCGTCCCGATTGAGCTTTGTGCCGGCTGTCTTCACCCGGTAATTGGCTCTCTGGGTCACTACTTCATCACTGAGTAACGGCATATTTTGCTCCAACAAAGCCGAGGCGCTTTAGGGTGCTTCGGAGCGCCCTAAAGCGCCTTGTGGTCTGTAAGCCCTTTGATTTCCGCTGCTGGATCAGAGCGCCTTATGCCGCTCCAGCACGACCCTCGGAGGGGTGGAGTGTCATAATTCATCCGGTGCGTAGCACCGTTCCTATCCCCGCACAAATCATTGAGGGGGCAATGCTCATTACTTCACCGCCGCATTAGCCATAGGAATCGCTGTCGGAGCTGATGCTGACGTTGCTGGCTTACGCCCCGGCTTTCCCTTCGGCCTATCGTCGCCATTACGCTTGATCCTCAATGGGTGAAGCGGCTTCAAATCGTTTGGTGCGCCGATAAACTTCTGGAAGTCCTTGTCTTTGGTGAAGACATATTCGAGTGCCTTATTCACTACATCGTCTGCGGCAACACGGGTGAACGCGGCATATTGATTGACGAGGTTTGCAGTGGGCTCCTCAAGCGAAACGGTGGCAGTGACTTTGCGGCTGGTTGTGATCTCAAGCAATGGCATGGACGTTCTCCCTCTTCTTGGTGGTTGAAATGATTGGGTGGACTGCTGGAACTTCGCGCTCCCCTGCGAGATCAAAGATGGTGTCGTACATAAACTGTTTGGTCGTGCGGTCATATCCGCGCACGGCGATAATCTCGCTCACCTTGCGACCGCCGGCGAATCTACCAACCTGGGCGACGATCTGAACCGTCTCGGCGATCTCCGCCGATATGTCGTCACGGTTCGATTGCTGATGCGAACGCATCGCCAATTCGCCGAACCTGCGAAGCGCCTTCACCGCAGAGCTCGCGTGAATCGTTGCCATCGAACCGGCGTGTCCGGTATTGAAGGAATCGAGCAGTGTGCGGGCTTCTTCGCCGCGCACCTCACCGAGGATGATCCGGTCGGGCCTCCAACGGAGCGCGGCCTTCAATAGATCATTGAAGCTCACCGTGCCGGTGTGTGATTCGGTCTGGCACTCCGAGGCCAACAGATTCGGTTTGCCGATACGCAGTTCCGACGTATCTTCGATAACAACGATGCGCTCTTCTTCGGGGATGTAATCGGCGAGTGCGTTAAGCAAGCTGGTTTTACCAGCGCCCGTTCCGCCGCTAATCAGCATCGTCTTTCCGGCCTCGATATAGCCGCTCAGCGTTGCACCTATCTCCGGGGTCATTGCGCCGGTCTGGATGAGATCTGCGATAGTGAAACGGGCCTTGGAGAACTTCCGAATAGTGACGGCGGGATTGGGCCGCACGACGGGCGGTAGCACCGCCGCGAGGCGGCTACCGTCCGGCAATTGCGCATTCAATAGAGGGTGTGCTTCGTCTAGCTTCCTGCTGAGCTTGTTCGCAATTACCTCCAGGCCGGTGCGTAGCGCCTTCGCATCGAAGACGATCTCCGCGTGTTCCAATCTTCCCTTGCGCTCGAACCACCATTGCCCATTAGGATTGCCCATAATCTCGCTCACGGTGTCGTCAAGCAATAGCTCTTTGATGGGCTGCAGAAACGATATGAGGAGGTCTAAATCATGATTTGGGTCGTGATTCATATCGGCTCCTAGTCGAACGCCTGGTCAGCACGGTAACGGACGATAGTGAGTCCAAGCGGATTGAAGGCGAGCGCATTGTTCTCGACATGATCGGCGAAGACGTAGGTCACGCTGGCGGTCCAACGCTCCGTCTTAATCTCCGAATGGTCATTTGCGTTGGTGTAGACCTTCTCGAACTCAATCCGGGCGGAATAGGGAGACTGCCGGAGGTCGTCGAGTATGACGCTCTTGATGTTGATATCGACATACGGGAGCGTGCTGTCCTGCTGGAAGGTGGTAATCGTTTTGCTCAACTGTTCCTGCCGGATGACCGCCTGCTGCACATCCGAATTGAGGAAGTAAAGCGCCTGTGTCTGGTCGCGCTCGATGGTGTAGCGGTTGCGCTGGAAGTACAAGGTGGCCCACCGCGAGAGGTAATACTTGTTCTCCGCCTCCTGCGGCTTGTACTGATAATTCCGGTAGTCGATTGCGTCGGCGTGGCCTACGTCATTTATGCGAATGACGAGCGGCTTCATGCCGGCAAGCGCCTTCTGGCTCTTGAAGGTAAGCGCACCAAGCATGAGGCAGACAGCGCCCAGAACGAGGATCGTGATCTTCAAATAGGTATTCATCACGAGCGGGTCGCCGTACTGCTCCAGATAGCGTTCTGCTGCGCGTGTGATCTCGGGGGATTTCGTCTCTTGAACTGGCATTTGTGTGTCTCCTGTTAGCCCATGACTGCTGCGGTGATGGCACCCGTAACTGCGCCCATGCCCGCGTCATGACCGCTGCTGCTACCAGAGAAAATGGAGGCAGTAATCGCGGGGATCTTGAGGATGAGAAAGATGTTGACCACTACCAGCAAGATCAACAACGGGAAATTCTTTATGAGCGTCATGGGGTTTGAGAAGTCGGTCCAGTTGGCGTAATAGGTAACGAACAGATGCCCCAGAACGCTCATTGTGGCTGCCGCAACGACCTTGTAAAACGAGAAGCTAAGGTACGCTTTCAACCATCCCCAGAACAGAAACTCAAGTTTCTCGATCACAAGAAACGGAATGAAGATCGGACCAAGCAAGCCGATGATTGTTCCGGCAACTGCACCATATGCGAGGATGACCGCAGCAATCGCCGCGAGTACCGAAAGCATGATCTGGGTGCTGATATAGGCGAACAGCATATACGGTGCAGTGAACATAGCCATGCCCGGCCCCGACTTTGCCAACGCACTATCAATCGACTGGAACATGGACTGGATGCCGTCCTGTCCAATCGTCTGTGCCAGATTAGTTGTGCCCTGGCTAATGAAGCCTTTGAGCGAGTATCCGATTCCTGGGATACTGCTGTCGTAATACTTCACGAACATATAGGCGAAGCTGAGGAGCATGAAGAAATTGAGGAACTTCGCCATATCGAAGCCGGGACCGCCGCGTGAGGACGCAAGAGCCTCCTGTACACCAAACCAAACCATCATGATTGTTGCCAGCGAAAGAACCATGCGAAGCCCGATCGCATCGACATTGGGCGACATAGTAGCCGTGAGCGTGTCGCACTGCTGCATGATAAAGATGAGTATCTGGTTTCCCATAATCGCCCCGTCAGCTCAATAGCTAAGTGCTTTGGTGATGCCTGTTGTGTCAGTGGTGACGTGGCTCTTGTAGTTCGCCTCGTAACCGTCGGCGGCCTGCATAGACATCTTGAGGGCATCCTGTTGTTGCTTCTGCTGAACCATCTGCTGCAAGCTCTGGGCCTGCGTCATCTGGCTCGCTTCCTGCTGAGTACGAAGCTGCAGGAGCATCGCCTGATTGATACGTTGCAGCGTCGCAAGTTCAGTCTGTTGGGCTGGGTCGGTCGAATGACTGGCTGTTTCCAGCGTCTTGATATCCGCTTCACGTTGCGGCGCGTTCGCCCTTACCGTTCCAATGGTCTGAAGGCTGGTCGCATTGGCCGCATCGCCGAGGTCAATGGTCGCGCCCTGCGCGGCGATGGCCTGTTGACCTTGGGTATTCAGCGATCCATAGCCGGAGATCTGGCCAGTTCGCTGAATACTCGCGCCTTGGTTAGCCGCAGCAGCGCCGTTGCCGGTGGTGGCGGCGTTCGTCCAAGGAAGCGAATTACCGTAGGTGTTTGCGGGATGAGCAACAGGTGTCCAGGTCTGCTGCACCATGTTGCTATATGCGGTGTAGTAGCTCGACGGAGCCGTAGCCATGCGTTGTGCAAGGTTGTACGTTTCCATCACGTTCTGCGTGGTCTTGATCGTTGTCGTATACAGTTGGCTGCCCTGAATGAGCTGCTGCGCTGCGTGGGCTGACTGCGTTGGGTCTAGCACGATGCCGCCACCGAATTGCGCGTATGCAGGTTCGGCTAGGGTGGCAAGGGCCAGAATTAGGGACAAGAAGGTGCCTTTCATGGTGTTCTCCATGTTCGCGGGCCGGGTTGGAAGCGACTGTTTGGGTGTGGGACGATTACGGGAAATGCTCAGTGCTTGGAAGCAGCTAAATCAGCCTGAAGGGCGGCGAACCTTTTGCTCGCTGGCTCCATCGCCTCACGCTCCGCTTTGCACTTTGCCTGACTGCGTGCAATGACATCTACCGGAGCGAGGATACAGTCCTTCTGATACTGGGTATTCATGGTGTCGAGCTGTGCGTAGACCTCGGCGAGCTGATCTTGCTTGCTCTTGCATCCGATAGTCAAAAGGGCAACGAGAGCGAGGGTAGCGATAGCAACTGAACGCATAGGAACTCCTTAGAATGACTGCGCGATGTGGTGATTCTCATAAGCCGGCAAGAGCATGTCTTGCGTAAAGTAGACCTTCACGCGATGCCCTTCCCGGATTGTGATTGTGGGTGGAATCTGTATGAACTTGTCGAGAATCGTCGTAGCCGATTCCGACACGCTGGACGCTGCACCGTTGGTAAAGGACTGCGAACCAGAGCTGTTGAGATTCGATCCGCCCTGGCCGATCTGAGAAGCACCGGAGATGACGCCGAGTGCAATCGACGTTCCGAAGATTTGGAGATAGTGATTGTTGACCTTGTCCTTTAGTCCCTCCTCTCCGATCTGATCGAGGCCGTGGAATTGGTCTAAGTCCACGCTGTATCCGTCAGGCATGAGCAGACGATGAAAGGCAACGGAAATCCGGCGTTGCTGTCCGAACCCGGCACTGCCGATCTTGCGGGCCTCGCCCAGCACGATCGTTCCTTCTGGAATGAGTATGTGCTGATGGTCGTGCGAGTAGACAGGATTCGATACGAGCACCTTCACCGGCCCTACGGCATCGCCATCAAGCCGATTCATCAACACCGTATCGAGCGTCAGTCCTTCGTAGATGACATAGGGCTGGCCGGAGGCTGTGTCGATGTTGACCTCGGTCGGACGTTTATAGTCCGTCGCCGGAAACTGATCCCCGGATGCCCTTGGCTCTCCTGCCGCGCGGGGAGTGGTCAACCCGGTCGACTGGCCAGGTTGTAAAGCTGCGGCATAGGGGTTCTGTGCCGCCGAAGGTTGGGACGACCGGTTCTGTGGTGCCGGTTGCTCCGGCGAACGCGCATAAGCGATATTCGAGGAAAACCTTGCCGTATCCGCCCTCTCCTTTTCCGTTGCGGCAAGCTGCTGTCCGGCTTGCTCCGAAGGTGTGAGCTGGGGCTGCCCGTTGGCTTGGGTGCCGTTCTGCTGTCCGTTCGGGGCGTACCCTGCGGCGGCGGACTGCTGAGCCCCTGTACCGCCCGCTGGAGAGCCGGTTGCGGCTGCCAGTTGAGCATCCTGTTCCGCCTTCAGCTTGTCGGCCCCTAGCTGCCTCTGCAAGGCGTCCACATTGGCCGCGGTGTTGTCCTGGACGTAGGGCTGCGGTGGCGCACCCTTGGCCTTCTCAGCATCCGTAGGAGCCTTCTTTCTGGAGCTGATAACGGTTGCCAAGATGAGGAGGATAACTGCCCCGAGATAAAGGAACATCTTGAGGTTCTTCTGCAATACCCCTTTGGGCTGAGGCGTGTGATCCGTGAGCTGAGGGTCTGTTGCTGTGGTGACAATATCAGCCATCGCGTTAGCCCTTCCTCGTGAATTCCATCTTTTTCTTGCCCAGCTCGACATAACCGTTGTCCATCACCTTCGGGATGATGTAGGTGCCATCGCGAAGGTCGTAGTTGATGAGGTTCGGCTTGCCGTCCCGCATCTCGTACACGCTGAATTTCTCCGGCGCATCGGTCTTGATATAGGTGAACTTGTCGTCGTGATAGATCGACTGGATATCGAAGGGTGCCTCGTTCGCCTTGAACGTGTAGTCAAACTTCAGGGCAAGCGGGTAGGCACTCTTATACTCATCGACGGTCGCTCCGACGTGAGACTCAAGCGTCACTAATTGCTCGTGGGCCTGTTCAAGCTGGGCTGCTGGCACATATTGGGCTGGTCCATTGGCTGCAACGATGTTAGATGCGTCGGCTGGCTGAATGATGACCTTGAGATCCGGTTCGCCTCTCGTGTCGGTGATGTCTGTCAGGGTGAAACTGTAAATATTGCCCTTGTCCGTAATCAAATTAAGGTTGGAGCTGATGCCTGCCTTCGCCGGATGAACGAAGCAGAAGTTGCCAACCACATCCACAATCCAGAAATCCTTGTCTCCGGTCGCAGCCTCCATGATCTTCTCGGTCGCCGGGAGGACGATCAGCGTCGTGTACTTGACCTTGGCGCGAATCGGCACAATGTCCTGGGAGTGATAGGAGACATTGCGCGAGGTGGTCTGC
>Ga0224555_1001731_pt1 | contig 28731 bp, 29 predicted proteins | sample 714S23034metaG_FD_180687 | JGI IMG/M metagenome (GOLD analysis project Ga0224555, IMG submission 180687) | Peat soil microbial communities from Stordalen Mire, Sweden - 717 S2 30-34 | ecosystem: Environmental > Terrestrial > Soil > Wetlands > Peat | place: Sweden: Norrbotten County, Stordalen...
CTTCAATCTGCCGCAGCAGGCTCACGATCTGCTCCGCACTGTGCTTCTTCCCTCGTGCCATCCCAGACTCCTTCCATACCAGTTTGTCTCATCCTCCCTGGTACAAAATTTGCCGGGCACTCCATTCTGCCTCATCGTGACAACTCTCGTGCTTCAGGGCTTAACGATGCCATCGTTGATCCGGCTAATGGCGATCGACACTACCAACGACGAAGAGCGAGAGGAAAGACATGCACGGCGCAGGCTTGTGGAAGACGTCCTCCGGTATCTGAGCCGCCGGCGCGTACAGGAGCGTTTCGACACGGCCGTCGTGACGGAAATGTCGTCGATCTATGAGCGTCGTCTTCGAGCATTGCCGATTGAAGAACTCAAAGGCGATGAAGAAGGCAGTCGAATGCAGCGAGATGCCTTGCTGTTGGAGATTCTGCAAATCGAGCGCGAGTCATTGATCCAACTCCGGAACGAAGCGGCCATCAGTGATGATGTTGCGCGGACGATCCAAAGGGATCTGGATCTGCTGGAAAGCCATGTCCACACAGGATCGGCTCGAAGCGTGCTCGCACGACAGCTCTGAACCCATTCAAGAGCTGCTCCGTCATGCGAACCCGCGGATCACGATGGAGGTCTATGTGAAGGGCGACGCGGACATGAAGCGGGCTGCGCTGGGCACCAGCATGTCCGGGCTCTTCGTGGTTCCGGCGGAGGCGGCGGGAACCGCCTGAAGGCCACGATCCTCCAAGCAAAAGAGCCCCGGCTGCCGGGGCTCTTTTGCTTGACCTTGCGATCCTGAGCGGGCTGCGCTAGAGTGCTGTTGCACCTTTTTTGCACCTGCGTTTTTTCTGGATTTTGCTCTTAAGTCCTTAAGAATATGGCGGGGACGACGGGGCTCGAACCCGCGACCTCTGCCGTGACAGAAGGTCGTAACTTACAGAAAACAGGCGTCACGGATGGCTTCTTTTAGCGCTTATGGGCACGGCTAGGAACCGTTATTGTGCCCTTAATGTGCCCGCGACCTCTGCCCTGACGACCTCTGCCTAATCCATTAACGTAGCAAGGTGATTCGTTTTACCTGAATTGAGATGAAAGGGTTTCTTGGCTCCTGCGCATGTTCTTGCTGGAGCGGAAACACAGCAGTTCTTCACCCGCGAGGGCGAGCCAGAACACAATGTCTTCGAGCAATTGCCGCAGAACTGAGGAACTTCCCGAGCGCATCGTGTCGACTTGCCGATCCGGGACACGGTACACCGAACGGCTTGCATGCTTTACCTTGTCAACTGGTCCGCCTGGGTGATAACGGCTTCCAGCTTTTGCTCGGCGGCTTTCGTTTGCTGGTCGAGATAGCGGAAGACCTCATACTGGGCCGCAGTCGGCCCGGCATAAGCCACCTCCACATCCGCGGTCAAGTAGGCCAGATGCGCGTGCAGCTTGGCTTCCTGCATAGTATCGCCCTCGCTCGAGCGGACCTTCATCTGAATAACGCTGTCAACCGTCGCGTTTAGCGCGTCGAGAGCGCTCGACGCCTGGGCGTCACTTATTTTGTGGCTGGAGATCGCGTCCTGCAGCTTGTCGCGTGCAGCCAACGCGCGGTTCACGTCCTGATTCAGGGCATTCATATCCGCCTGAATTTGTTGTGTCAGCGTCTGACGTGCTGCCAGGTCCTCCTGCGTCGCATGCAGCCGCGGATCGAGAGCGACCGCAAAGGTCTGCGTGGATTTTTGTGAGCCGTAAGTCAGCACAACTGAATATGTGCCGGGCAGCACCATGGGTCCATTGGTCGAATAGTCCAGTCCTCCCGCCGCGGCCGGAGAATGGTAGCCATTGACCTCCACGGCGGGTGAGTAGCGCAGGTCCCACTGAAATCGATTCATCCCCGGCTCAATCCCCGTGAGCTTCGCTTCCGTTCGCTGCATCTGATCAATGGCGCTCTCACCGCTGTGATCCGGTTCAGGTATCCCTGCCTTCTCCGTGGCTTTTTCCTGCTTCTCCTGTTCTGTCTCCAGATGCAGAGTGAAGCTCCGCACAAGTTTCCCCTGCGCATCCTCAAAGTCGAGCGTGGCCGGCGTCTTGCCGTCGTAATGGTCAGGAATGTGGAAGAACACTGTGGCACCGAAAGGCGGATTCTCTCCGGAGTTCGGCTCCAGTTCGTCCGGATCCGGGGCCGCGCCGTAGGCATGGGTCTGCCACGCATCCTGCGGCGCGAACGCGTAGCTGCTTTCGGCTGCCACCGCAGGATTCTTCGTGAGCTGTTCCAGCAGCGCGAGGTTATCGAGCACCCAGAAGGCGCGGCCATGCGTGGCCACGACTATGTCTCCCTAGCGAGTGTTGATCGCGATATCTCGCACCTCGGCCTTCGGCAGGTTCAGCGTCAGCGGTTGCCAGTGGGCGCCGCCGTCCACGCTGACGTAGATGGTGCTGTACGTTCCGAGGAACAACAGGCTCGGATGGTTGGGATCCTGTCGAATGACGAACGCGAACGCGTCGCTCGGCAGCCCATCGGTAATCGGGGTCCAGTGTTTGCCAAGATCCTTGGTCTCGTACACGTACGACTTGAAATCGTCCCACATATACCGCCAGGCGGTCAGATAAGCGATGCCCTTGTCGCTATGCGAGGGCTCGATCGAACTGATCGCGCACTCCGGCAGTCCCGGCGGCGTCACCAGTTGCCAGTTCTTCCCACCGTCCGTGGTTACGTGTACCAGCCCGTCGTCCGACCCTGCCCACAGCAGATTCCCATCTACTGGCGAAACCGCAAGCGACGAAACCTCCGGATAAACCTCCGCTCCCGTCTGATCCAGATCGACCGGGCCTCCGCTCGGAATTTCCGTGTTCGGCTGGTTGCGGGTCAAGTCCGGCGAGATGCGGGTCCATGTAGTGCCGTAGTCGTCGCTCTTAAAGACGTATTGTGCGGAGATGAGCAGCTCTTTCGGGGTAGCCGGCGAGAACAGAATCGGATGCGTCCAGCCGAAGCGGTACTTCAGTTCGCCGGAAGAAGCGCCGCTTTGATAGAGCGGCCACGGGCTGACGCTATGGAGCTGGCCGGTGGGCTGGTCCTCTTTGACGAAGATGCTGTAGTAGCCGCTGCCGTACGTGATGCTCGGTTCGCCCGGTTGCGGCACGGTGAAGGTGCTTTCTCCGAACGCCACGCTCTTCCAGTCGGCCAGCGGTATCGCCCCGTCGGGACTGGCGCTCGGTCCCTCGAACGAGCCTTCGTCCTGCTGCGCACCGTAGATGTGAAACGGGAACTGGTCGTCCAGATTCACGTGATAGAACTGCCCCGTCGGCTGATTGTGGTCGGGGCTCCACGTCTTGCCGCCGTCGGTAGAAACCGTCGCGCCGCCGTCGTTGCCCTCCAGCAGGATTTTCGTGTCGTTCGGATTGATCCATACCGTGTGATTGTCGCCGTGGGGAGTGTGCAGCTTCGCGAAGGTTTTCCCCCCGTCATGCGAAACCCACAGCGCGTCCACCTGGGGCGCGTAGATGGTATTGGGATCTTTAGGGTCCGCATAAATCGCCATGTAATAGAAGCCCCGCTGGCGGAGCTTCATCTCGTTATTCACCAGTTTCCAGGTCGCGCCGCCGTCATCAGAACGGAACACTCCGCCATCCTTCGCCTGGAAAATCGCATACACCGTGTCCAGCTGGCTGGCCACCGGCGTCACGCCGATGCGGCCCAACACACCCCGTGGCAGACCGGGATTGCGTGTCAGGTTCGTCCAGTTTTCGCCGCCATCGGTCGTCTTATAGAGTCCGCTGCCCGGCCCGCCGCTGATGAGCCCCCACGGCATGCGCTGCGCCTGCCACATTGTCGCGTACAGCACCTCCGGATGGTTCGGATCCATCACCAGATTGATAGCACCCGTATTGTCATCGACAAACAGAATCTTCTTCCAGTTCTTGCCGCCATCTGTCGATTTGAAAATGCCACGATCGGGGCCGGGCATGAAGACGTGACCCATGGACGACGCATAGACCACGTTCGGGTCCCGCGGGCTCACCACAATCTGGCTGACCGACTGCGCTTCGCGCAGCCCCGCATACTCCCATGTCTTCCCCGCGTCAGTGGATTTATAAATCCCGTCGCCGGGAATCATGTCGTTGCGAATATCGTCTTCACCAGTGCCCACGTAGATCGTCGAAGGATTGGACGGCGCAACGGCGATTGCGCCGATGCTGGCGCTTGGTCCAGGTAGCTTCTCGTCCGTGATGTTTTCCCACTTGATCCCTTCATCCGAGCTCTTCCACACACCGCCACCGACCGTTCCGGCGTAAAACAGGTTGGCGTCGCCGGGAACGCCGGCCACTGTGATGACGCGGCCGCCGATGTACGGCCCCACGGAGCGCCATTTGAGCTGGCTCATCAGCGCTTGCGAAGTCAGCGGGCCTGTGTTTTGCGAAAACGCAACAGTGGGAAGCAATCCGATGACGGCAAAACCAAAAACAACACGGGCAGTTACGAAACCGAAAACACGTCTCATGATTCGATTCACCTGGCTGAATTGTGCTCTGATCTGTGGAGGGTCGAATATAACACCGCAGAGGGTTCGTCGAACGTGCCGGAGCGCAGTAGCTCTTTTTAAGGAAGCGCCCGGGATGGAGGTCTATCGTAGGTGGGCTTCGCCAGAAGACGAAGCCCATTGCGTTTCTGTGCGAAGACAATGCTAATTGCCGGTCCCGGTGCCGTCGTCACGGCGATGCAGCGTCGGCTGGTCGCTGCCGTTGGTCGTGTCGGTACTGTCGGGAGACGTACTGGCGCGACGGAGGGTCGGCTTGGCCTTCTTGTTGTCGATGATGCGCCGCTTGTTCTCGATGCGGGCGAGACGCGCCTTCACATCATTGAACTCCGAGGTTGTAACCAGGTACTCATCCCGCGGCGGCAGAATGGTCGCAATCTCTCGCTCTGCCGCTACAATGCGTTCCGGGGTCGGCGGGTGGTCCTCGAACACCTTGGCCATAATGCCGGGCTTGGACTTCTCCAGATTCTCAAGCTTCTCAAAGATGGTCACAAACGCCTGGGGATCGTATCCGGCCCGGTACATGTACTGAATCCCCAGATAGTCCGCCTGCGCTTCGAACTCGCGCGAGAACTCGAGGAATGTAACGGGGATCAGAAGCTGGCTCGCCTCGTAGATCCCGTACCCGGTCCAGCTGTAGCCGGTCATCATAATGAGGGGGACCATGCCGATCTGAGCATAGTTGGCTCGGGTCATCTCGCGCGCCGCGTGGTGCGCGCACACGTGCGCCGTTTCATGCGCCATCACCCCGGCCATTTCTGCCTCCTCATCCGCCGCTAGTATCAAACCTGAATTCACATAGAAGAATCCGCCGGGCAATGCAAACGCGTTAATCTGGTCGGTGTCGATGACCTTGATGGTGAAGGGGACCTTGCAGTCGGAATTCTTCACGATGTTCTGGCCGATGCGGTTGACGTACTCGGTGACGACAGGATCGGTAATGAACTTGGTGCTCTTCTCGATCATGTCGGCGTACTGCTTGCCCATTTTGATTTCGGACTCGGTCGAATACCAGTTGCCCATGCCGCGCGCGCCAATGTTGCGCGTTCCGACGGCGTTCACGTCGTCGATGCTGCCCGACTTCACGCCGGGCATCATTCCGTTCTGATCCGGGTCCTGCTGTTGGAACGGGTTCACGTTGGGGTCGGTCGGGAGCTTAAGGTGCCCCGCGGTTTGCGTCTCGTCGGCGGCGTCGGAGGGGACCGATGCAGGCGGAGACGCGTGCGGAGATCACAGAGCAGCCCCAGGATCGCACGAAAACGCCTCTCAGGTATTTATGAGACTGGTTCTAGTATCGACAGTTCGCAATCGATGATCCTATGGGGGATTAAGCCTCGCAGCCTGCGATACCATTTTGAGTCGGACACATCGCCTTTGACTATCAAAGCTTTCGTCGGACCTCTCTTGCCTCATCCGCAATCAAGCTACGGCCTGCTACTGCCATGACAGCCGTACACAAGACTGTTCCGGTACACCAAGAGCATAGTTTCCCGAACGTAGCAACCTGACGAACAACATTGAAGGCGGCAACTGCACCGTCGCCCACCAGTTTAACGGCGAGGAACTTACGCACCTTTGGCTGTGACCGAGCGAGCAGGATCAGAGACAATGTGATCCCATAGCTGCCCAGGCCGAGCAGGCCGTCCGGTATGCCTAGCGGGTGAGCGGCCTTGGACTCGGTGATCCTGTCGGATGCGAAGAATTCACCCGGCGGGTCTGGCAGGTGGGTGAGGCACCCCAGCTGATGGGCAGCTGCGGGCAAAAGCGTTACCAGAGCGGCCGAGGCGGCGGTTACCAGCAATGCGTCTGGTCTGTGGTTTCTGGAGACGCAGCGGACCGAAGTCTCAGTCATGCCCTCCTCCGCGAAGCGAAAAGCGCGGCGCCAATTCCCGCCAGAGCCAGCGCACCCAGAGCGAACCACTTGCGATGCAGCGACACATAGACCTCTGCGCTCGTGCGCTTGGAGCGATCATCAAACTTGCCGCGCGCGCTGTGTATGCCGGGAACGTACTGGTAGAGATTGTTCGGCGCATTCGGGTCGCGCGGTTCGCTTTGAATCTGTTGGGATTTATAACCTGTCTTGCCCAGATAGGCATCCAGTAGCCCGGGGATGAACTTCTGCCCAATGATCGCCGCGACGGTAGGGCTGCCGACCCAGTACTCACGGCGAGGCTGTTTGGCGAGGCCCGCGGCCACGACGACTTCGGCCGAGATTTCCGGCTCGAAGATTGGCGGGACGGGCTGCGTGTTGTCGGGCATGCGGTTCTTCACCCAATCAAACTGTGTCGTATTCATTGCTGGCATCTGTATGGCGGTGATTTTGACGTTGCTCTTATCATGAATCAGTTCGCATCGCAGAGAGTCTGTGAAGCCGTTGATCGCATGCTTGCAAGCACAGTAGGCGGACTGCAAGGGAATGGAGCGATAAGCAAGCGCAGACCCGATCTGGATTATCGTTCCGCGATCACGTGGCAACATGCGCCGCAGCGCGGAAAGGGTACCGTGCACAAATCCAAGGTAGAGGACATCCGTCACCCGCTTATAGTCGGATGCCTCCATCTCTTTGACCGGAGAGAAGACGCTCACCATGGCATCGTTCACCCAGATGTCGATCGGCCCGAGTTCCTGCTCGATCTGGTTCGCGGCCCGCTCGACGGCGTCCGCATCGGAAACATCGGTCGGGATGAAGATTGCGTGGCCGCCGAGATTCTCGCATTCCTGCTTTGCGGCGGCAAGCGCTTCCGGATTGCGGGCCAGCAGCCCGAGTTTCGCGCCTCGTTTGGCGTATGCATGCGCAATTGCCCGCCCTAAACCGGCAGAGGCGCCGGTAACGACTACGACTAAAGGTGTTTCCATTGATACCTCGATTCAGAACGATTGCTTTGGCTTGGCGCGGAACGCAAGCGTGTTGGGTTGAGGGGAGTTATGTAAGTCTTGGGACACCCTTCCCCCTGGTGCCGGGCGGAGCAAGGTTCCTGCGGATCGGTGGGGAGGTCATGTCCCGGTCGCTCGATGTGAAGACACGATCTCCCTGAGAGATCAGATAGTCCGCAGTCCTGGCAGCCAAAGACTGGATGGTCAGACCTGGGTTTGCTGAACCCTGCGTGGGCATAATACTTCCGTCGCAGATGAACAGATTCGGAATGTCATGCGTGCGCCCGAACTTGTCAACGACGGAGGCGCTTGGGTCGGAACCCATCCGCGCCGCGCCGACGAGATGGGCGTAGCGGGCTTCATGGGTAATTTCTTCCGCACCCGCAGCCTGCATTACTTCGATGGTCCTCGCTGTGGCTGCTTTGATGAGTTTGTGATCGTTATCGTGCAAATTGAAGCTGACATGCGCGATAGGAAGACCGAAGCGGTCCTTCTCCTCGTCGAGGGTCACGCGATTCTCGGGCCACGGCAGGATTTCCCCCAGGAGGCCAAAGCTGGCCCAATGGTTGTAGTCCATCATCTCGCGGCGCAGGCCCCATCCCCAGGCCTTCTTCGCTGCAACCATTTGCATGCCAAACGCAATTGGTAATGGACCGACCGTCTGAATGGCGAATCCGCGGGCGAAATCGTTCTTCGGGTTTGTTTCGTAGAACTCTTCGGTGAGGGCATGAGCCGGAGGCGCCTTATACACTCGCACGAGTTGATCGAAGCGTCCGAGGACGACGGTGCCCGCCTGCGCCATCAGGTAGCGGCCAACCGTGCCACTCGAATTCGCAAGGCCATTCTCGAAGCCGGGACATGCGGAGTTCAGCAGGAGCCGTGGGGTTTCTATGGCATAGCCGGAGATGATGACTGCCCTGGCACGCTGGAAGTGCTCGTTACCGTCCTGGTCGAAGTAATGAACACCGCTCACGCGGCCGTTTTTGCCGAGGCTGACGCGGCCCACCATCGAATGGTCGCGGATTTCAGCGCCACTGTTCAGAGCATCTGGCACGTGCGTGATGAGCGTGCTGGCCTTTGCCCCCACCTTGCAACCCTGGATGCAAAAGCCGCGATAGATGCAGTGCGGCCTGTCTCCGTGCGAACCGGAGAGAATCGCCACGGGTCCGCCGATTGAGACGGGGATATTGAGCGCTGAGCAGCCGCGAACGAGTGCGTTACCAGCTCCTCCCATCGGATGCGGACCATACGGATAGCCGTGAGGATGCCCCCACGGATAGTAGGCGGGACCTGCGACTGGCATCTCCAGTTCAAGCTGCTCGTAGTATGGCTGGATATCCGCATAGCTGATCGGCCAGTCCGTTCCAACACCATCGCGTGTATAGATTTGGAAGTCGGATGGATGAAGGCGCGGAGTAAATGCGGCCCAATGCACCGAGCCGCCGCCAACACCCTTGCCGCAGTTATTTGCTCCAAGAGCGAGGGGGTCCGATCCACCCGTGACGCGCGGCTCTTCCCAATACAGTTCGTGCGACCCAGCTTCATCGCTGACCCAGTCATGTTCGGTGTCCCAGAACGGCCCGGCTTCCAGGCCGACAACATTGAATCCAGCGCGTGAAAGACGCTGCAGCAGAACGCCGCCAGCCGAACCCACACCGATAATGACGTAGTCCACCTCTTCCATTTCCCTGAACTTGCGCATGGGAACCTGAATGCTCTGGACCGCGCCAAGCATGTGCTTGCCTGGAGGTGGAGGTTCAAACGATCCAAGGAATGGCTTCTTCATTGGGCCTCTACGTATTTTTGCTGTGCGAGCGATTCTGAAGAGCCTCGGTATGGAACTCGTGCGTTGTTTCGCTTTCACCCGAGGCGGCATGCGACGGGGTCAACCACGCATAACGTTGTTCCGCGACCTCCCACGGCTCGGGCTCACCGCGCTCCAGCCGCATGTACGCGCGCGGATACGCCGGTCCGCCAAAGCCGATCTCGTCCCACGCCCACGGGTGCGCATAGTAGGCGTCAATCGCATCCTGCATGATCTGTTGCCAGAAGCGATGCACGGACATACGCCTCCAGATATCCACTACTCCCTTTGGTTTGCCGTCGTGAATTGCCTTCAGAACAAGATCCTGCTGCAGGTGCGGAAGCGAGAGGAACCCTCCGCCAAACTGCTGCTGGGCTTCCTGATCAATCGCATCCATGCCGATGAGATACACATCCCGATCTTGCGGCATATCTTCGAAGCGGTAGCCCACCGTCCTGCCGAGGAAGAGGCGCTTGTCGAGTGCGGGAAGGATGGGAATACGGTGTTCAGGAATACGGTCCGTCTGCGGAATCAGATGGTCGAAGACAGTCGTCCAGAAGCGAGCCTGAGCCGGGTTGAAGAAGCGGATGGGTTCCTGTTGCTCGACCCGCTCAAGCACTACCTTGCGGGTTGCATCGTCCCAGAAGGGCTTTTGAGACAGCGTGCTGAAGCCACAGTAGTATCCGGGTTGCGGACGAGGCATGATCGGCTCGCCCGAATCCGGATCGATGGGAAGAAGAGCGGTATCGGGAACTTCGGGCTTCATCGTTTCCTTCTTCCAAGCAGACTGGCCAGAATGCCCAGCGCCCCCGCCGCGCCAAAGAGCAACGGAGCGAATATCGGCGGACCGTACATGATGTTGTAGATAATGTGCTTGCGTCCTCCTGGACGGCGCAGCACGCCGCGCGCGTGATAGTAGAAACCCGCGGCGGCATCGGCGCACGCGAGGATCGAGATCGCCGGAAGCACGGTGATCGCAGCCTTCCGGTTTTTGACCGACGCGAATGACGCTGCGGCGAGCATGGGCGCAAGGATGACCGGAGTCCATTGCGCCTTGTACCTGAAATTGTTCTTGTAGTGCGAATAGAACGCCTCAAACCCGCTCATTATGGCGCTTATGCCCGTAGCGATCGCCATCTGGCGTTGAAAGCGGCCCTCGCGCATATCCTGCTCGGTGGACAGGAGATCTCTCTCTGCCTTCTGGGGAAGTGAATTCACAAGCTTATGGTCGAGCGCGTTGGAAGAGCCGCGTAGAAGTGAAGGAGCTTCATCTTCACGCCGGAGGTAGGAAGCGATGAGGCCGAGATATGCGCTGGTGCCAAAGAGCAGAGGCGCAAAGATCGGGGGACCCATGATCATGTTGACCATAGGCAGCCGCCAGCCTCCAGGCTTGCGCTTGATTCCGCGCACATGGAAATAGAAACCGATCAGCGAGTCTACAAGCGCGACCGCGGAGACGAAGCGCAGGATCGTGTGCGCAACCCGCTTGCTGAAGAAGCTCCCGATTCCGGCGAGGAACAGCACAGCACTCAAAATGACCGGCGTGTACATCACGCGTCGGCTGTAACTGCCTCGGTAATGTTCGTAGGAGACTTCGAGACCGCTCATCAGACTCGCGAAAGCCGTCAACAAGGAGAGACTACGCTGGAATCTGCCTTCGCGGATGTGGTTTCGAACAATCTCCAAATCGTGCATCGGATGCTGGAGCGAGAGTCCCGTCTGAGGATTCGTCTCCACTTAAAGCACCTCGCGAATCTTGTCTTCTGCGATGTCACGAATGATGCTCATGGCATTTTTCTGTCCGCGCAGCAGAGCCTCTGCAAACTTCAGGGCCTGCTTGGTCTTGATCTTTCCGGGCATGGGCGGCTCGTTCGGATCTACGACGGCCTGGACGACTGCTGGTCCGTCGTGGCTTAGGGCTTCCCGCAGAACTCTTTCGACTTCATCCGGGCGCTCAATCGTGTAGCCGGTCGCACCGCATGCCTCCGCGACCTTCGCGAAGTCGATGGGCTGCAGCTCGACCCCGAATTCGGGGTTGCCTTCGAGGATCATTTGCTCCCACTTGATTTGCCCGAGAACGTTATTCTTGATGACGATCACTGTGACCGCGAGCTTGTGCTTCACGAGCGTCGCAAGTTCTCCCAGCAACATGGTCAGGCCGCCATCCCCAACGATGCAGACGACCTGCCGCCCAGGAAAGGCCGCAGCGGCACCAATACTGTACGGCAAGCCATTGCCCATGGTAGCCAGAGAGCCCGAGAGCGAGAACATCATCGAGCCGCGCATTTCGATGTACCGGGCCGTCCAGGTCGCAATGGTGCCGCTGTCGGAGGAGACGATAGCGTCGTCATTCAGCAGCTTGTTCAACGTGTGCGTCACGACCTGCGGCTTCAGCGGCATGGAGGTACGCGTGCCGCGTTCTTCCATGAGCTCGTTCCAGTCCTTCATGTTCTCCTGAGCTTCCTTCAGGAACTTCTTCTTCTTATTCACCTCGAGAAGCGGAAGCAACTCCGTCAGAATGGCCTTCGAGTCGCCAACGAGACCGACGTCGACTGGGTGGCGAAGACCTACACGAGCTGCATCGAGCTCGATTTGAACGCACCTGGCCTGCCCGGGCTTGGGAAGAAAATCCATGTATGGGAAGCTGGTACCGATCATGATCAGGGTGTCGCAGTCGTCCATCACATCCATGGACGGCGCAGTGCCGAGCAATCCGATGCCTCCTGTCGTGTAGGGGCTGCGATCCGGCAAAACCGCTTTTCCGAGCAGAGGTTTGACTACGGGGCCACCAACAGTTTCCGCAAGCTGCGACACTTCCTCACGGCAATGCAGGGCTCCACGCCCTGCAAGGATCGCAACCCTGGATCCGGCATTGATGATGTCTGCCGCTTTGCGGAAGAGAGCGGCGTTCGGATGCGCCGAAGACGGCGCACTCCAGTCGCCACTGTGGTGGGCGGGGTTGGCGTCGCTGCGGAGCTTGCCCTGAATGGAGACCGGCCACTCCTGAATGTCCTTGGGAATGCAGATATGCGACACGCCCCTGCGCGCATAGGCGGTGCGAATCGCCGCGTCCACGCAGTTGACCGCGTGGGCTGGACCCATTACCCGCTCGTTGAAAACAGACACATCCATGAACAGCTTGTCGAGGTCAACATCCTGCTGGTAGTCCATGCCTATAAGGTCGTGGAAAGTATGCCCGGTGATAGCCAGTACCGGCTGGCCATCGCACTTCGCGTCGTACAGGCCGTTGAGAAGATGTACGCCGCCAGGTCCCGATGTAGCGACGCATACACCTATCTTGCCGGAATACTTCGCGTAGCCCACCGCGGCAAATGCCGCAGCCTCCTCATGCCGCACTTGAATAAAGCGTAGCTTGTCCTGATGCGTCCGCAGAGACTCGAAGAAACCATCCACGCCGTCGCCGGGGAATCCGAAAATCGTGTCTATGCCCCAGGTAATAAGTCGCTCCACGATAAGATCCGATACCTGCTGACCCATATATGCATCCTTTCGATTTCCAGTGCTGCGGTTTGATCGCTCTCATTGCATCCGTTTATTTAGATGCGGAGGTCCCTGACTCATGGCCATATAAGCTAAACGAGATATGCGGCGGCGTCTTTCTTCTTCAACTCCAACCCCATCCCTGGCCTGCTGAGATCGGGAGACATGTTCCCGGATACGGGCTCGCAGAAGCCATCGAAGAAGATGCGCTCGATGCGGGCATGGTCGTGGAAGAATTCCATGTGAATTACCCGTGGCGCAGCACAGCAGACGTGCAGATGCATGCTTGGACCACAATGCGATGAAAGCGGAAGATTGTGTGCCCAGCACAGGGCAGCGACATTGAGAAAGCCCGTGATGCCGCCACACCGTGTCGCGTCGGCCTGTAGGACGGTGACGGCCTGAGCGTCGAGCATCCGGCGGAAGTACCAGGCAGTGTAACCATACTCGCCCGCGGCAACATCCATGCCCACGGGCACACGCTTACGTATCTGATTGAGGCCGACGAGGTTGTCGGAACTGACCGGCTCTTCAATCCAGTCAACAGCATTTTCGCTGAAGATTTTGGCAAGACGGATTGCCTCAGTGACGGTATACGCGCCATTGGCATCGACAAAGAGCCTCGAACTTTTGCCAATGGCATTTCTCGCGACAGAGACACGGTGTGGATCAGCTGCCGGATCAGTCCCGACCTTCATCTTCATCAAGCCAAAGCCCTCTTCCGCCCAGCCGGAAAACTGCCGGGTCAACTGTTCATCCGTGTAGGTGGTGAAACCGCCACTCCCATAAACCGGTATTGCATCGCGCACTTTTCCGATGAGAGACACGAGCGGAACCCCAAGCAGCTGTGCTCGAAGGTCCCAGAGTGCGTTGTCGATCGCCGAAATCGCCATCATTGCAACTCCAGTTTCACCGAGATTGCGAACATGCTTGAGCATCGCCAGCCAGATCGTGCCATGGTCGAACGCGTTCTTTCCTAGGGCTACCGTTTGCAGCAACGCATCGGCAAGTTTTGCGGTCGCGGGGTCCGCATAGGTGTAGCCAAGAGCGTGCTTGCCGCCAGCTTCCAACTGCACGAGCACCATCGTCGTACTATCCCAGGAGAACGTCCCATCCGCCTCCGGAGCGTCCGTCGGCACCGTATAGACCGAGACACTGCCGTGCGTTAGCCTCGCGTGCTGCAACATGCGTGCTCCCTTAGAACTCCGTCATTACCTCGACTCCGGTAGAAGTGACCGCTACGACATCACAATGCCGCATACCGCCGTAGCCGTCGAAATAAATTGCAGGCTCAACGTTGAAGGTCATTCCAGCTTCGAGAACGTCTGGAGAAGCGGGATGTATCCGCGGGCGCCCCTTCGCGTTCGCTGCCCCAGCACGCACTCAGGCGGCTTTCAGTATCTGGCTTTTTGACGCAATACAGTCCAGCAGATCGTTCCAGGATTTGGCGACGAGGCAACCCCTTCTCCGAGCAACTGCCCGGCCACGCCGTCCGTGTCAATACCGGCCTTGGCGAACTCGGCCAGCACTTCATCGGCTTGTGCAGGCGGGGCTTCGCCAAATTCTTCATAAGCGGCGAGGGCCTTCAGAGTGGCTTCTGGCATCGTGTTCACGGTGAAGGGCATGGCAAGGGCTTGAACGTAGAGGATGACTGCGTAGCCGTCTATTGACACCCCTACCAGCAACCCGATGATCGTTGACGCGAGGAATCCTAAACAAGATATCTTGAGCGATTTCACCGCTACCCTTTTCCGGGCCATTACGGATCGTCCACATTGTGTACGGATTTGCCGCGGCTTGGGAGACATTCAAGTCACGGAATCCCGCTGAACTTCAACGAGGGAGGTGCAGTCCACCAAAGAAGTAAAGAACCACTAGAATGATCAGGACCAGCCCAACGATGCCGACTCCTCCGCCTGTCCCCCATCGTCCGATATCCGTAATAACCTCCGCCGCCACCGAATACAAGCAGCAGAACAACAATCAGTACGATCAATAACATTGGAAATCCCCTCTCTGTGTGCTTCGTTTCTGTTTGTCTTTCCAAGGTTTGACAAAATGGACGCGACGGCCACAATTGTATTCTGGATGCAGTGCGGCAGCTAAGCTTTCGGTGCTAAGCAATCGGCAAAAAGCTCCATGCCAGTCAAAATCGCCCGGATCAGGTAGCCCCATTCTGAAGGGCGGCCTGACCCGGGGGCTTTGAAGTCGACTCTTCAGAGCTTTATTCGAGTACCTATTTCCCGAGACCCTTTTCGACCTCTCCGTCCTTCTTTTGGACTTTTCCGGCCACCCTTTCAGCGTGGCCTTCGGCTTCGAGCTTGGAATCACCTGTCACTTTGCCTGTCGTCGCTTTGACGGCGCCCTTCACCTCGTGTGCCGTACCCTCGACTTCGTCTTTTGTACCAGTGCTCATCTTTTTCTCCTTTTGCGGCTAATCCGTATTGGGTCAGCATTTCTGCTGAGAATCCGCAGGGTGCTGGCCGTTTGCCCGAGAGCCCCCGGCAAAAGCCCAATCAAGTAAGGGTACAAACAACTTTCGAACCTCGTCTGGCCAATATTGCTCATGCACCTCAGCATCCGAATCTGCCGGCGGTACGGCCGATTCTTCTGGATGCCCGGTCCGCCTAGCGCTTGAGCGACATATTGCAGAGCATAGACGCTAGATTGCTTCGTCCTCTCGATTGGGCGTGCGAGCCGCCCTACCGAGGGCCACGCGTCCAACGTCAATCTACAGGATCAGGCCTAGCTGCTCATTGACAGCTTCCGCTCAGAATTCCCCGGAACATCTCATCGCTCGTTCCGTTTGAACTTGCCCTCAGAATGCGTATCTCTTAGCGGGCTGGTTTAGGGAGATATTCATCCCGTCGTAGTCGTGGTGGTGGTGTGAATGTGGGAATCGGCTTTATCGATTTCCACATTTACACCACCTGCTTCGGTCGCCACCGGGTTTATGCGGCAGCTTGGATCAGAGCGTCTTTCCAGCCGTGTTCGAACTCGACTGGACTCGCGTAGTTCAACATCGAGTGCATGCGTTTCCGGTTATACCAGAGCAGCCAGGCAAGCACCGCATCCTTGGCCTGTCGGATGGTTTCGAAGCGCTCACCGTGCAGCCGCTCCACCTTCAGTGATCCGAACAGCGTTTCGGTCACCGCGTTGCTTCTTCGAGATGTCTGACATGCTTAAGCCATCGGCACAGAGATTGAAGATGCGGCGGACCGTCGCCGCCTCCGGTTCGTAAACGATCGACTCGTACCCCTTGATAGCGGCCCGCCCCTGCAGTTCCGGATGGTCGACGTCGGGGACCGGCCTGCTCTTATAGCCAAAGCACCTGCCGGACGGAGAGAAGCCGTTCAGCACCCGGCCTATGTGTCCACGTAGGACCCGTTGCCGCATCTGTTCACTATTTTGTTCGTCAATCATGCCATTCAGGGTGAGCATCATCTGAAAATTCGGATCATCAGAGTCAAGCTTGCGGCTCACAATGACTAACTTGATGCCGTGAAACTTCAGAATTTCGGCGATCCCCAGTGCATCCTTCAGTTTTCGAGTGAGTCGCGAGCCCTCATCGACCATGAGCACATCGAAAGGAGGTTGCGCCTGCTCAGCATCAGTAAGCAGGGATTCAAGTGAATGGCGATGCCGCAGCGTTTTCCCACTTTGCGCGGCATCCGAACGGACGTACTCATCCAGAACAACCCAGCCCCGCTGTTCCGCATACTCGCGGCAGTTGCGTTCCTGGTCTTCCAGAGATGCAGGGCGCTGCATGTCGCACGAATACCGCCTATAAATTGCAGCACGTTTCCGCCTCACTGGCACAACACTTTCATCTGACATATAGAATCTCCTTCGGGGCCATTGGCCTTGTAGTTTCCTCAGCGGCTGCGCTGGGAATTCGAGAGCTAGCACGCTTTCGAACGAGGACCTCCCCCCTTAAGCGATCAGAAAGTCTCTTTTGCCGGAGGAGCCTCCCTTGAAGCGAGCCAGCGTGCAAACGCCGGGGCCAGCCACTCATCAATGACGTCATAGAGAGCGCCCTCATGGCGTTTCGCTCGGGCAATCCGCCTATTGCGCCGAGGACCCTGGTAACCCCCTTATAGCTGTGAGTCTTGAGTTAGCTTGTGCTGTTTTCGGCCCTGATGAAGGTGCATCGACCCAGCCGGTGCCTGAATCCTTCATATCCGTGCCCCCGTAGTCAAGATTTGTTCCGGGACTGCTCTATCCCTAAACTCGGCGGCTACAGGGGAAAAATGGAGTCGACGCACAAATTATTTTGGACGACTACCATTCAGAAGCTCAGGGTGAACGGCAGGCGTTACGGGAACCGGAGGCGTGAATTAGCAACGTACTACTCCTACTTAGCCGATTTACGGGCGAAAATGCGCAGTGACTTTAGCGGCCAGGTCGTCATCCACGATCCTCAAGTCCGGCATATCAACTTGTACGATTTCGTTCTCGGGCCGCATCTTCACTGCCACCTTGCCGGTCAGCGGATGCCTTACACGCTTCGTCCGGTTGAACACCAGCTTTCCCTGGTAGATGTCAGACCGGAGAACAACCAGGTGGCGGTGGACTCAAGCGCAAAATTATTTTGCTTTGGTCCGCCCGCTACTCCGGTGGATGACGGCCCTGTAAAGAATCGGGAGGTCGGCGAGTGCCGACGTGATCTCGGCGTCCGTGGCGTCCGGTTCACTGAGATCAAGAGAGAGTGGTTCGCCATCTGGTGGCACGACAAACCACAAGCGTTGGTATCCGTCGTAGCAGACATAGGCAACGATTCCCGGGTACATTCTCAGTTCCAGCGCTCCGTCGGGCGTCTCCACCAGCTCACGCGTATCGGAGCGATGATGTTCGTAGTCCCGCAGCGTGGCCGTCCTGCCGTCCCCCCAGAACACAGAACTCGGGTTCTCAAGAACCGGATCCTGTTCAAAACTCCACTTCGCAATAAGTGTGGTACACATAAGGTTTCCCTCCTCGCGGCGATCTCCCGCCGATCATCCATCTGCCGTCGGGTCAGAAGCACAATCCCCGGACTGGCAACGGCCATGCCCGAATCTCGTCTGAGCCGGATCACGTCCACGTGCGTAATCTCGGGGTGAGGAATCGGATTGTGGACTCAAGGAGAGAATTATTTTCTGACTGTTGTTGGCCACAGAGGGTGGGGGTTAGCGCTGGGCCTCAGGTGGGCGTTTTCGTTGTCCGTATCTATATATAGATAGGGTTGGCACCGGTTTTTCCCGGCGGTCTCCGATCACCGACATGGGTTACGGACCACCTTGGGCAAAGGGGGTACGGTGGCCATTCGCCGCCTGCGAAATATTTTTCATTGCGAGTCCACAAATTCTTTCCAGCTCCCGAGATTAGGAGTCAGAGGGAGAAATCATGACGAAGAAGAGATCAGCAACGACAACTCGGAGGACTAAGCCGAGTCGAGTACCAGGCAAGGCAGCAACCCCGCCGAAGGACTGGGTGCCGATCCAGGTTCCGCCGAACCTCGAATCGATGTATCAAAGCTGGATCGATTGTGAAGAACCGAACGTCGGCTCGTGCCTTCTTTGCGACAGCCCGATTCGCAGCGCCGACGACATGATCCCCGGCACGAGCAGCCACAACTGCGCTCCTGGGCTCGCTCTCGACGAAGAAATCCGGGCTGCCGAAGCTGCGGGGTCGAAGCGAAAGCCTCCCGCGCGTCCCGCCAAACGGCAGTCGCGCCCCGGTTCCACCGGTCGCAGTTCTGTGCAGGAAGTTCAGGTCGGGATCTTCTTTTGGTTCAACCGCAAGCTTTTTATCCAGGCTACTCCGCTGAGCAAGTCGGAGCAGTACGCCCATTCCCTGACCCACCCCAACGGTCACCCTGCCTTCTGGTCGGAGCTTCAAGCGTCCGTTACCGTTCCAGCGGAAACTGAGTACGATGAAGTGCCGCGTGGCCGTGTCACGTACGACACGGTTCAGGACCGGGCTTTCCTATTCCACGACCGTTGCATTCCGACCAAAGCGATCCGGCAAATCATCCGCATGTTGCACCTGCCGAAAAGCAAGGTTGTGGTCTCACTGGACCCACATTACCGGTGTCCGCGCTGTATGGAAAAAGGGACGGAAAATGAGGAAAGCTGAGATCATTGCCAAATCATTGAAACAGGTTCAGGACTCTGACTCTGCAACAACGCTTTGGACCGGTCCCGAGTCCAGCTATAAGGCGTACTTGAAGGTCGCCCTCGCGCGGAAATTCGCGCACTTGTACAAGGACACTAACATCCTGACATGCGCGGACTTCAAGCATGCCGGGGTCAAATGTTGCCCCACGTGTCATGGCGACTAGCCGGATGAATTGGAGTTGGTGGAGTTCGATCCAGAAAAGTATGCGTGGGTCTGCTGAGCGATTGGACGGGCGCTGAGTGCGACCGAAGCGGACGCTGTGCGAGCAACCAGTAGAGGCGGCCTGCCGAGAGAAGGAAAAACTAAACGTGAAACAACGTAAGCGCAATGATCGAAAATCGCGCAGCTCGAAAACAACTGATAAACCGGAATTACACGTACTGGAATCGCACGGGCACGAACCGGGGTCCGAAGATCGCAAACGGGAGCAGGCCCGGATGAAGCGGCTGCGGACAATGCGCTCCAAAAGGGAACTTCGCCTAACACCCGGCTTCCAGACCCATGAGCATTTGTTAAAGATAATCAGGAAACTGCCGAGCGATTTCGCCCCTTACGGTAACCGAACCCGAACCACGCAGCGCAACTCAGACTGCTCCTGCGGCTGTCGCTGGTTTCAACCCCTCGCCGGAAGCTTAGGTGCCGATTGGGGCATATGCGCCGGTCCGGAGAGCGCCCGGCGCGGCTTGCTGACATTTGAGCACATGGGTTGCCCTCGATTTGAGCACGACACGCGATTCGACTACCTGGAAACAGAGGCGGGTAAACGGGCGATGAAGAGATTCCAGAGCGCAGAAGGCCAACTGCGGGCTTGGCAGGAAAAGTTCCACGGGTGGAAAAGCGGGAAAACCGTGCGCGGATTTGATGACCAGAATTTCAGGGAGTGAATCCACCGTCTTTGCCAGCAATGAAGAACAATGAACCATTCCGAATTTCAGATCGGTGAGACTTTCTGGTGTGGCGGGCATGAGTGGTGCTGCACAGACCTCGGTAAGCGAACCGTCATCGCGATCCGAATCGACTCCGTTGAGGCGGTGGGCACCGATTCGGAACTCTTCCGGACGTTGAGCCGCGAAGAAGCCGAGGCGCAAGGCTCGTTCAACGGCCCTCCGTACGGCGTTGCCGAGAGCGTCTTCGACGAGTACGACATCCCCGCCTGTTCCTTCGTCCGCGAAGGGCATGGAACAATTCCTGAAGGAGATGCACCTGCCAAGAGGCGCAATGCCAGGCGAACGCAAGGCGGCTAAGGTGAGCAAATGACCTTGGAACTAGAGAAGAAGCTGACTGACCGCTGGCCCACCTGGTTCCACACCGCAGGTGATCTGCGCCATACCCTGATGCCCCTCGGTTTCCAATGCGGGGACGGATGGTTCGGAATTCTCTGGAGCCTTTGCGCACGCCTGGACCACTTGATGGAAACGGAGGGTGGCGTTGGTAGTGAGCAGTTCGAGGTGCTCGAAGTAAAAGAGAAATTCGGCGGCCTGCGCTTCTATGTGAATCACCTCTCTGAAGCGATTGACGCCGCCATCGAAGCCGCCAAGCTGGAATCTCTTGGAACCTGCGAACTCTGTGGCAGGCGCGGTCAACTCCGGACGACGCCTCAATACAGGACGCTCTGTGATGAACACGTCGCCGAGGAATGCGGACAGGAGCGAGAATAACGATACTCAGTACACCAAGATCTCTCAGGACCGGATGACCGCTGAGTGGGGAGATTCACGGGGCTCGGAGTTCCGTGCAGGATAAACGAGAAGCCAAAAGCGTAACAGGTTGTGGCAAGACCAGCCTGTATTATCGGACCGATAGCTCGTGGTTTCGCCGAGATCATCGCAAGGGCTCTGCAAGATGTGGGTAACTGCAACGCTGAACCTTGGGTTTGCTGCGCACTGGAAAGAGCACCACGCCGCAGTGGGTAGCCGGGGATCGCGTGATATGATCCGCTTCGACAGCGCGGAGGAATGGTTATGCGAACTTCAATGCGGTAATGTTGGCCTTTGTTACGTCCGTCAACTCATACTGCGGGGTTGCGGTGCTCTTCACAAAACTGAATGATGCGTGACAGCTTGGATGAGATGTGGGTCGCCATGGGGACGCGGCGAACCCTGTCATAGTATTTGGTTGTTACCTCAAGGACTTTGGATACCAGGGAAGGAACCGTTGCGATCTCCGGCAATAGCCCGTCGATTTGTTTTAGACACTTGTTAATCTCTCTGATATTCCACACGATCTTGCAGCCTCCAGGGAGATACCCTATGAGCGGAATCATGGAAGACCCGCTTAGTATCGCTCCTATCCAAAAGCGTTGTGACAGGTCGAACGTTACCGTTGCGGCTGCAGCCGCGACACCGGCAAACCCTGGAATCATTGATGCCGCAGACATCGCTGTCGACGTCAGTAGCCCGTCGAGGTCACGGAGAGACCGAAGAACTTGATCCTCGACGGAGATATCGGAATGGCAAGTCACTGATGCAATGTGATTCACCGTGCCCTCCTGACGATGGATGCAAGAACCTCCGGGCCTCCGGAGCGAAACCGGGAAATGAACCCGGAGAAAAGCGGCCAACGCATATATGTTCTCACCTCGTGGCAGAGCGAGTGGAGATCTCGCACCATTAACCAGGGGGGCAAGGTGACGGCCCGCCCTGCGCAATGGGAAGGGAGGTGCGACTCTTCCGTATTGCCGACCTTACGCTCGGAACGAGACTCCGTGACGCACGCTACGCCCGAGCATTGATTATCAGATCGGAGAAGGTCTTCGTGTCGGGATCATAAAATGCGTGCCAATAACCGATCGCCCCATCGATGACAACGTAGAGTCGCGTCCGCCAATCTGAAGGTGGCGGATCATCAGAGAAAGCGTTGATATAAATCCGGCGCTTGCTCTCGTGAAGCACGCCGATGTATTGCCTAAGATACTGGTCCGGATGCTCTATCCGAATGCTGGTCGATTCGAATCCTCTGATCTTGAGTTTTGAGACTTGTGAGAGATTCGCCTCAAGACCTTCGATGTCCGCGAGACTTGGGGTCCAACTAGCGTAGCTGTCCTTGTCCCAAAGGAGAACCGGAGGGACAGGGGCTTGTGAGTGCGGAGGCAGGACGACGTAGGGACGCTTGTCGGGAGCCTGAGCAAGCGAGGATGCAGATATGAGAAGGACGCACGCTAATCGGTACAGATTCTTTGTCATTACGGTATCTGCGGCACAGTATAGGCCTCAATCAAGTGAAATGGGTGGATTACCCGCAATACGGAAATAACCGGCTCCGGGATTTTGAAATGTCCGTATTGCCGACTTTCCGCTAACAGCACAAGTTATGCTGTCAGTCATGATCCGCACTGTCGCGATCGAGGGGTATCGATCACTTCGCGACCTGAAGTTGCCACTTGCACAGTTGACAGTGATCACCGGCGCGAATGGAAGCGGCAAATCCAGCGTCTATCGCTCGCTCCGCCTACTCGCCGATGCTGCCCTGAACTCGGTGGTGTCCTCCCTTGCCCGCGAAGGCGGCCTGCCGTCAACCTTCTGGGCTGGCCCGGAGATTATTGGACGTGCTGTTCGTCAGGGAACCTACTCTGTAGAACCTCTCGCTAACCGGAAGGTCGCAAGCCTCAAGCTCGGCTTTGGTGGCGACGCATACGGCTACAGCATCGACTTAGGATACCCTCCGCCCCCTCCCCCAGCGACGCTGTTCGAACTCGACCCGCATGTGAAGCGCGAATGCATCTGGCACGGCCCCGTCTACCGCAAAGCCTCTGCTCTAGTCGATCGAAGAAACAACTTCGTGTGGCTCGCGACGACAACCGATGAGGAGCCCGTAATGCTCACACAGCATCTCTCGGATACCGATAGTATGCTCGCCAGTGTCGCCGACCCACATCGAGCGCCGGAAATGCTGGCGGTCCGCGAAGCTGTTCGGGGCTGGCGCTTTTATGATCATTTCCGGACCGATACTGACGCGCCCGCTCGGGCTGCCCAGATTGGTACGTTTACGCCGGTGCTCCATCATGACGGGAGCAATCTGGCTGCGGCGCTTCAGACGATTCTCGAAATTCGGTCCGACGAAGCACTCGCGGCGGCTCTCGAAGACGCGTTTCCCGGCAGTCATCTTTTCGTTGAGGCTCAGAATGGGCGATTCGAACTGCGACTTCAGCAACATGGCCTCCTCCGTCCCCTGGCTGCAGCCGAGTTGTCGGACGGAACGCTGCGCTATCTGTTGCTGACTGCCGCGTTGCTAACGCCGCGCCCACCCGAACTGATGGTCTTGAACGAACCAGAAACAAGTCTCCATCCGGACCTGCTCCCGGCGCTCGCTCGGCTTATCCTCGCGGCTGCGAAGAACACACAGATCATTGTGGTTTCGCACTCATCGCTGCTGATCCAGGAACTGACATCCGCCGATTTCTGCACCCGTCTTCACCTGTTGAAGGATTTTGGGGAAACCAAACTGGAGGGTTCTACCCTGTTCAACACGCCGAAATGGAATTGGCCCAATCGGTAGCGCCAGATTGTGGGGCCTCGCTAAATCCCGCATCACCGGCAAACCGGAAGTTTCGGGTCGAAATTTCCGGATTGCCGACATTACGAAACTAATTCCTAATCCCCATGTCAGCGAACATCCGCCTGAAGAGTGACATGTCTTTTCTCGGCGAGTGCGCAGCAAGATATTGCTGCATTCTTGAATCTGCATTGTCCCCGGCATCAGTCATACTCATGCTCACGCCCATGTGAGCAAGAGCGGGCTGACCTCGGGGGACAACAACGACCCTGCCATTGTTCCTTTCCAAGAGAAACGTAAGCAACATCGCTTCGTCCGGGAGGCAGGAACCGTGATGCGTCCTGACCGACGTCAGATCCGAAGAATTCGCCGCCAGAACTTCCCGCATTCCGTGGACCGACTGCGCATCGGTTCGGGACGAAATCGAGTAGCTGCCTTGCACCTGAGCCATCCAGGCGTTGAAGGCTTCGACCACTGCAGCCTCAGGGATCAACTTCGTGTCATCGTGTCGCGCCTCCTGATTCGCCCTGGCGAGGCGTTCTGCCAGCAGAGATGAGTCATTTTGACTGAGATGTGACGCCGTCAATCGGACCAGGACCGTGGCGTATTCCAGCTCGCCTGGAGGGTTAGTCGCCCGTTGCTCATATCTGCTGAGGGAATCAAGAAAAGGGAATGGGGTGGGGGCGGAGTGGGAACCGACACCCTGCGCACTGAGTTGCGGAGCCGTTACAGGAGCGGTCAGCACAACGAAAGCTGCAGTCGTCAAGATGTCATTGAAATCGAATCGAAAGGCGAGTGGACCGCAGAGCTCCCGTCGGAAATGCACCTGCCCGTTTACGCCGATGAGTTTCGTGCGGCGCAGCATTTCAAGGCTCCTCGATTCGCTGATTGTAATCGGTCAATCGCCTGATGGCTGTATGACCGGCAACCCGGAAATAGCGGTCAGGGATGCCGGGGCCCGCAGAAGGAGGTCCCCGGTTGCCCTGTGACGGATATCACATCCAGCTGGTTCGCCCCATGTCATTCTCTGCTCACGTTTCCTAAATCTGATGTGAGTGGGAGGTCCGCTGGTGTCAGCCAGAAGCGGGCCTCGACTCTTTGCGGCCAACCATTTTCCATCTGCCGTTATCCTGAAGCGGCATCGACAGTAGCGATTTGATGCCCGCTGAGTCCTTTGCTCAGCGAGCTTCTTTTCTGCCCTGTTACGGTTGACGCCGGACTCCGGTGACGAATATCACACGCGGCCTGCGCGGATCCGTGCCATCTCTGGCCGTCCATACCGGTATCCGCTGAGGATCCCTTGCCACTGTGATATCAGTCACATCACGAGACGGCCAGCAGCCCTACATTCATCTCACCGCAACCATGCACGATCACAGTCCCGGTGCGGCAATGTTTCTCTTGTGAACTACACCGGAGGACAGGTCAGCATGTCCACGCCCCAGCGGCACTCTCTGCGCATTGTCATCCAGCAAATTGGCGCAGGTCGCGATGTCCGTTACCGCATTGTGGGTTACGGCGATAAGCGGGGACATGCAGAGTTCGGCAGCATAGCGGCCCTGAGGACTGCGCTGCGAGCTGCCATGCCGGATTTTGATGGCACAGACCTTGCGCTCCATCGGCCCGGCGGGAGTGACACCTTCATCATCTTCGCTCGGGAGATGGACATGGACGATTCGCAATTGTCCAAACTGGGATTTGGCTGACATCCGATTGTTCGATGCTTCCGTTTGTGCTTCGCAACTCTGATATGTTGGGGCCTGCCGAGGGGATGAACGATGGAAGAGCAGGTCCTCGCAGTAGTTCGCGACCAGGTTGGCGCCATCGCCCTGGGGACAGTTCTTATGTTCGTCGGCGTGATGGCCTGTGCCATTGCTGCGATCCGCGGTCGCGGCGCGGTCCGCATCCTGGTATGGTTCGGGCTGCTGAGTCTGATGTGGGGTGGGCGCATCATGGCTTCGGTACCCGCCGCGTTCAGCGTACTGCCGCGCCCCCTCTGGGCCAGCCGCCCGGCCGTGATCGCCATTCTCTCTTATGTGACGGTCATTCCCGCCCTGCTTTTCTTTCTGGAGCTGAGCCGGGGAGGTCTGCGCCGATGGCTGCAGACGATGTTGGTCGCGGATTTGGCGATCTGCCTGGCAGGGGTTTATTCCGTCTTTTTCACCGGACCACCCTACCGATGGATTCGCGTCAGCAATGTCCTGGTCATCGTGCTGGTTCTGATCGTCGCGGCGGTCATCTGGACCCCGTCCCTGTCGGAGAGATTTGGGTTTCCGCGGCATTGGGTTTCCCAACTCGGCCTGGCGGGTACAGGACTTGCGACCCTCTACACGAATCTCGGCGGGTTTCTTCACCTTCCGGAACATGGATTCCTGGAGCCGGTCGCGTTTGCCATATTCGTCTTCACGCTTGGATATGTCCTGGTGGAGAGGATCGTCGGTGATGGACGACGCCTGCTTTCCATTGAAAACGAGCTGGCGATTGCACGCGACCTGCAGAGCTCGACACTGCCCAGCGGCGTTCCGGACATTACGAGCCTTCGCATCAGCGCGGCCTATCTTCCGGCAACCGCGGTGGCGGGCGACTTTTACGAATTTATTCCCATCGATCGGCGACGGGTTGGCATCCTGGTAGCGGATGTATCCGGTCACGGTGTCGCGGCCGCGCTGATCGCCGCGATGATCAAGGTCGCCATGCAATCGCTGGTGTCCTGCGCCCAGGAGCCGGGAGAGGTGCTGCGCGGCCTGAATCGAACCCTTGCAGGCCAACTGCGCGGGCAGCTCATTTCTGCCGCCTATTTGTGGCTCGACACGGAGCAGGGTCATGCGTCCTACTCCGCCGCCGGCCATCCACCGCTTCTCTGCTGGCGGCAGGGCAGGCTGGACCGGATCGAAAGCAATGGCCTGCTGATCGGGGTCATCCCGGAACCCGACTATCCCGTCTGCGAGTTTCCCCTCAATTCGGGCGACCGGTTCCTGCTCTACACCGATGGCGTTGTTGAACCTGAGAACGCGGCGGGCGAGTCCTTTGGCGACGGCAGGCTGGAGGAGGTCATTCGCAGGAATCAGTCGGAGTCACCCCTGGAGTTGTCCAATCAGATGATGAGAGAGATCCGGCGGTGGCAACCTGCCTCCATGACCCAGCAGGATGACATCACCCTGATCGTCGTGGATGTTGCCCAGTCACGCCGGAGTTCTCCCGCTGCCGACGTTGAAACAATCGGCAATGAAGCGCATGTTGCAGCGTGAATCGTCAGCAGTCCGTGGGTTGGATTCGTAGGGTTCAATCGGTGAGCACATCATCGCCAATGAGCTCACCCACTCATGGCGGGGCGGCCATGGAATGCAGTTTCGGCCCTTCTGGACGGTTTACCGGCCATACAGAGGTTTCGCGGTCTGGACCCGGCCCGTCAGCGGCGAAATCTCCGTATTGCCGACATTACGATCATTTCAGGTTGTTCCCTTGTTATCGATTCGGCTCAGTCCACCCCAAGGTCCCTCGCAATCCTTGCTTGGTACGTGATCTTCTGTGGTCTCAGCGCCATCTGGTCCACGAACACGGCAACCAAGCAATCCCACACACTCTGCGGCGACCACGGCAATACATCTGGTGGTGCAGGCAAAGGGGTGTGGCGGGCGAGAAACAGAAATGTCTTCTCGCGGTGTGTGATGACAGGAAGCTCTGGGGAGGTGACCGGAGATTCTAAAGGCGAGACATCGAGCTTCGTGCATATCAACCTGTAAAAGTCCCCGATCGTCCGGACCGAAGCAGCTTCCTCGTCGCTGATCTCGATGACGAACAGTTCCTCTGCACGGAGGACGATTTCGACCGAATCCATTCCCACAGGCCAAGATTAGCGGAAGACGGGTAAAACCGGCATTACGCGCCAGCGGGGTCCACTTCCGGGCGCAGGCGATTGTAAGGGAAGTATTGCCGACAATCCACCCGGATTGCCGTCACCAACGATTTGAGGCTCACACAACCTGCTCCCTTGCGTCTCCCCTGATGGCCTGAAATCATTAGGTCGAATATGTCGGAACTTGTACAGATCGCTGTTCAGCCGTCGAAGGCCGCCGCCGCTCGATCTCCGAAGCCTCACGTTGCAGTGCTCTGGTTGCAGGGTGTCACTCTGGCATGGATGCTGGTGGAATTCGGCGTCTCGGCCTATGCGGCTGTTACGGCTCACAGCCCCGCGATGTTGGCCTTCGGCTCCGACAGCCTCGTAGAGCTGCTGTCCGCTGCTGTTGTGCTCTTGCAGTGGGTTCCGAGCATGTCTATCTCGGAACGGCGGGCAAGCCGAACGGCCGGAGTTCTGCTTTTCGTACTCGCCTTCGTGGTTTCAGCGATTGCTGTTGTGTCATTGGCTCTGCGGTTGCGGCCTGCGACGAGTTACGCGGGCATCGCAATCACCATCGCGGCGCTGATCGCAATGCCTGTTCTAGCGTTCCTCAAGCGCCGTGAGGCTCGTCGCAGTAAGAATGCAGCCTTGGCCGCCGATGCGGTGCAATCCGCTACTTGCGCGTATCTTGCGCTCATCGCTCTGGCTGGCCTCGTTATCAATGCTGCGTTCCATATCGCATGGTTCGATTCGATTGCCGCTTTGCTGGCCGTTCCCATTCTCATAAATGAGGGCTGGTCGGCATGGAAAGGCCGTGGGTGCGGATGCTGCTGATCGCTCGCGTTCTTGGCGAGTGACCGGCAATCCGAAATGTATGGTCCGCCGCCTTGTCGCAAGCGAAAAGTGGAGAAGACGGTTTGGTCTGCGCAAATGTATCCGGTCTTTGTGTGAGCCGAAGCTCGGGACCTCGATGGGATGCGCTGCGCTCTCGGCCTAACTAGTTTGGAAGCCTCAGAGGGCTGTTCCGTATGACAGGTTTCGAGAGCGCCGGGTTCGACCATTTTGCCATCTCGCTGTTCGCCAGCAGACCTGGCAGAAAACCTTGTTGAAGATCAGCCGTCGTCGCTGGTCTGCGATTGTGGGAATCGCGAAGGCGATTTCCAAGCCTGGCGTTCCGTGCCAGGCGTCAATTGCAGACCGGTGCCTCCGTCGAGATCACCGACAGGGGAGGCCGATAGGCTTCGCATTTGGCCAGCACCGCCCAGGCGACGCGAGCCATCTTGTTGGCCAGCGCGACAGCCGCGATGTTCGTGTGAACTCGCGATGCAAGCTGGTCGAGCCATGCACTGAGGCCCGGTGACTGCTTGTCCCTGCACTGCAGCACGGCGCGTGCTCCGCTCACCAGCAGTCTTCGCAGGTAGTGGTTTCCACGCTTGCTGATGCTCAGCAGCTTCTGCTTGCCGCCGGTTGACTCCTGCTTCGGCACCAGCCCCAGCCAGGCTGCAAACGAGCGCCCTTTGCGGAACTCCGCGCCGCTGCCGATGGAAGCTACGACC
>Ga0224555_1001732_pt1 | contig 28728 bp, 26 predicted proteins | sample 714S23034metaG_FD_180687 | JGI IMG/M metagenome (GOLD analysis project Ga0224555, IMG submission 180687) | Peat soil microbial communities from Stordalen Mire, Sweden - 717 S2 30-34 | ecosystem: Environmental > Terrestrial > Soil > Wetlands > Peat | place: Sweden: Norrbotten County, Stordalen...
GTGTCTGCGCCTTCATCTATCCATCGCAGCCCTCGTCGCCGTGATCCCGTTGTCCAGGGACGCGGCGACGACGCAGCTCGTAACCGCGTACTCCCCGTGCTCGAGCGGCACGATCACAGCGAGCGGCCAGCGTGTTCACTTCGGGGACGTAGCGACGAGGTCGACAACGATTGCGTTCGGGACGATCGTCACCCTGAGCCCGCGCGCCTTCGGGCGCCGGCACTTTCGTGTGGAGGACCGGATGTCCCCGACGGACGCAGCCTCGATCGACGTGTATGCACCATCGTGCGGAGCGGCGATTCGGTTCGGCGTGCGGCACGAGGTCGTGACCTTCACGCACTCCCGGGCACGACGATGACTCGGGGGGTGCGGTCAATCATCGCTACCACTGCGACGACTACACCCTCGAGCAGTGGGCCGAGCGCTGGTGGACGGAGTACGCCGAGGAGCGTCTCGGCGTCCGCACGCGGCAGAACTACAGCTATGCGCTCGACCTGCGCATCGTGCCGCTACTCGGCGCGCTGACGCTCCGCGAGATCAAGCCCGCGACCGTCGAGCAATGGGCCGCTGATCTGCGCCGGCGCGGCGATGGTGCTCCGTCGATCCTGCGAGCGTCTGCGGTCCTCTCGGGCATCCTTCAGCGCGCCGTCGTGAACGGACTCATCGAGTCGAACCCCGTCCGAGCGGTGCGCAGACCGCGGCAGGCGCCGCCACGACAACCGGACCCGATCCCGCCGGCGCTCATCGAGGCTATCCGAGCTCAGCTCGAGCCACGCGACGCGACGCTCGTCTCGTTGCTCGCGTATGCCGGGCTGCGGCCGGAGTCGGAGGCGCTGCCGCTGACGTGGCGCCAGGTCGGCGATCGTTCACTCTCCGTCTACGCCTCGAAGACGGGCAGAGAGCGCCAGGTGCGGCTACTCGGGCCCCTCGCAGACGACCTCGCGGCGTGGCGTAAGCTCTCAGAGAGCGGCGGTCCAGCGTCCTCGCGAAACCCACAGACCGCGCGGCCGCCGCTCGTCTTCCCCCCGCCCGGGGGCGCCTGGACGCCGACCGCGTGGCAGAATTGGCGTCGCCGCGTCTGGCGTCCTGCTGCGCTCGCTGCCGGGCTTCCGGCCGACTCTCGGCCGCGCGACCTTCGCGCCTCGTTCGCCTCGCTGCTGATCGCCGAGGGGCGCTCTGTGGTCGACGTCGCGCAGCAACTCGGGCATTCGCCGGCGACGTGTCTCCGCAGCTACGCGCGAGCCTTCGCCGAGTTCGACCTCGAGGGTCGCGAGACCGCCGAGGCCGCGATCCGTTCTGCGAGGTGTGCATCTAGCGTGCATCGAGGCGGCGAAGCTCCGACCGCTGGGCAATGAAAAAGGCCCGCGCTTGCGGGCCTTTCGTGGAATGGAGCTAGTCGGGCTCGAACCGACGACCTCTTGCATGCCATGCAAGCGCTCTCCCAGCTGAGCTATAGCCCCGCAAGCGGCTTGCCGCGCCAGCTGGCACGGCAAGCCGCCATGTTACACCGGCCCTGCTAGCGATCACGCGCCTGCCGGGGCGGTCCGGACCTCGGCGGTGGCGGGCTCGCGCCACGGAACCGCGGCCACGAGCACGCAGAACGCGCCGAGGACGGCGGCGCCGACCCAGACCGCGGGGACGAGGCCGCTGACGAACGCGAGGTGGCTTGCGTAGCTGCCGTGTGCGGAGAAGACGCTCGCGAGCACCGCGACGCCGAACACGCCGCCGACCTCGCGGATCGTGTTCGTCGCGCCCGAGGCCTGCCCCGCCTGCTCGGCGCGGACCGCGGCGAGCACGGCGGTCGCGGACGGGGCGAAGAACAGGCCCATGCCGCTGCCCGCGAGGATGAACGGGAGTAGCAGCGTCGTGTAGGACGTGGTCGTGGTCGCGGTTGCTGCGAGCAGGCTCAGCGCGGTGGCCTGTGCGGCGAGCCCGACCACGAGGAACGGCCGAGCGCCGAAGCGAGCTGAGAGCACCCCGGCGATCGGCGCGACGACCAGCATCGCACCGGTCCACGTGAGCAGTTTGAGACCGGCCTGGAGTGGGGTGTTGTGAAGCACCACCTGGAGGTCCTGGGTGAGGAAGAAGATCGACCCGAACATGCCGAAGTACATCGCGAGCGACGCGGCATTCGTCACCGCGAAGCTGCGGCGCGCGAAGAATCCCATCGGCAGCATCGGCTCAGCGGCGCGCAACTCCCACGCGACGAAACCGGCGAGCAAGACAAGCCCGATGGTGATCGGGGCGATCACGCTGGTCGCGCCGAAACCCGCGCTCTGGGAGTGCACGAGGCCGTAGACGAGACTGAGCAGCCCGCTCGATCCCAGTGCGAGACCCCGTAGGTCGAGCGTTCCGTACGGCCCGTAGCTCTCTGCCAGTCCCCGCGCGGCGAACGGAAGCAGCGCCGCGCCGATCGGCACGTTGATCCAGAAGATCCAGTGCCAGTCGAGGCCCGTGATGACTGCGCCGCCCACGAGCGGTCCGAGCGCAACCGCCATGCCGCCGATCGCCGACCAGATACCGAGCGCGGCGCCGCGCCGCTCCGCGGGAAATGCCTCGGCGAGCAGGGTCAGCGTGAGCGGCGTCGCGATTGCGGCGCCGGCGCCCTGGATCGCGCGCGCCGCGATCAGCATGCCCGTGCTCGGTGCGAGCGCCGCGCCGGCCGATGCGACCGTGAACAGCGTCATTCCGGCAAGGAAGGTGCGTCGCCGGCCGAAGCGGTCGCCGAGGGCGGCGCCGGTCAGCAGCAGCGCGGCATACGCGAGTGTGTAGGCGTTGACGGTCCATTCGAGCGATTGGACGGAGCTCCCGAAGGCGCGCCGGATGCTCGGCAGCGCGACGGTGACGACGAGGTTGTCGAGCGCGACCATGAACAGGGCCAGCGAGACGATGAGGAGCGTGCGGCGCTCCGCGGAACGAGCCATCTTCAGACCTCCCGAATGGTTGTGAGTGACCAGGCAGTCAGCATCTCAGCGGAGAACATAGTGAGTCATCACTTACCTGTCAAGAGGGTAGACTCGGCACGAGCGGCATGGCCACGTTCGTCCTCGTACACGGCGCATTCGTAGGCTCCTGGATCTGGGAGCCCGTCGTCGAGCTGCTGGAGCGTGACGGGGCGACGGTGCGCGCCCCCGACCTGCCCGGCTCGGGTGAGGATTTCGCCCGCGACGAGGTGACGCTCGACGCGTGCGTCGAGCGCGTCGCCTCGCAGATCGACCGCTTCGGTGAGCCGGCGATCGTCGCCGCACAGGGACTCGGCGGGATCGTGATCACACAGCTTGCGGCGCGCGTTCCTGAGGCGATCGGTCGCCTCGTCTACATCTCGGGCTACCTGCCGCGCGACGGCCAGAGCATGCTCGACCTGACGCGGCTGCCGGAGGCCGCCGACGAGGAGCTCGAGTCGAGCATGACGATCGATGGACAGCCGGCGGTCGGTGTACTGAGTCGCCGAGCTGCCTCTCGCGCCCTGTTCAACGCTGCGAGCAGCTCGCAGCTGCGCTGGGCCCTTGACCGTGTCCGGCCCCAGCCGCTTGCGCCCCTCGGTACGCCGGTGGTGCTCGGGCGCGCCGAGCCGAGCCCTTCCGCGCGCGTTTACGTGTACTGCCTGAAGGATCACGCGGTGCCGCTTGCGCTCCAGCGGCGCATGGTCGCCGAGAACGCTTGCGCATCGACGCATGAGATCGACGCCGATCACTGTCCTTCGCTCTCGCGCCCCCACTCGGTCGCGCGGATCCTCACGACCGTCGCCGGCCAGCTCGGACCGCGGCGCGCCTGACGGCGCACGCTCCGGCGCACGGGCCGCGGCGGCTAACCTGCGCGACGATGTCCGAGCTTCGCTACGACCCGAGCGCGATCGAGCCACGCTGGCAGGCCGTCTGGGAGCGAGAGCGAACCTGGGAGGTCGCAAACGAGCAGGCGCGCGGTACGCCCCGCACCTACGTGCTCGAGATGCTGCCCTACCCGAGCGGCGAGCCGCACATCGGGCACCTCAAGGTGTACTCGGTCGGTGATGCCATCGCGCACTTCCGCCGCCGGCGCGGCGAGCTCGTGCTGCATCCGATGGGCTATGACGCGTTCGGGCTTCCGGCCGAGAACCACGCGATCGCGACGGGCGTCCATCCGCGCGAGTCGACGAACGCATCGATTGCGTCCTTCCAGCGCCAGTTCCGCGAGTGGGGCATCTCGATCGACTGGTCGCGCGAGCTCTCGACGGCCGACCCGAGCTACTACCGCTGGACGCAGTGGATCTTCCTCGAGCTGCTGCGAGCGGGCCTCGCCGAGCGCCGCGAAGCCGCCGTCAAGTGGTGCCCGAACGATCAGACCGTGCTCGCCAACGAGCAGGTCGTAGATGGTCACTGCGAGCGTTGCGGTGCGCTCGTCGAGCTCCGCCAGCTCGAGCAGTGGTTCTTCAAGATCACCCACTACGCGCAGCGGCTGCTCGACGATCTCGCCACGATCGACTGGCCCGAGCACGTCAAGACGATGCAGCGCAACTGGATCGGTCGCTCCGAGGGTGCAGAGGTCGTCTTTCACCAACCGGATCTCGCGATCGACTACCCCGTCTTCACGACGCGCCCCGACACGCTCTTCGGCGCCACCTTCTTCGTCATGGCGCCCGAGCACCCGGACGTCCTGCGCCTCGCTGCCGGTGGCGAGCGTGAGCACGAGGTGCGGGAGTACGTCAACCGCTCGCTGACCGCCTCGAACGCCGAGCGCGGTGACGCCGACAAGCCGAAGACCGGCGTGCCGCTCGGGCGCAGCGTTGTGAACCCCGTGAACGGCGAGACGATCCCGATGTTCGTCGCCGACTACGTGCTGATGGAGTACGGCACCGGCGCGATCATGGCCGTGCCCGCCCACGACGAGCGCGACTACGAGTTCGCACGCGCCTTCGGCCTCGAGATCCGCCGCGTCATCGACGGTGGCGAGCTCCCCTACAGCGGTGAGGGAACGCTCACCGCTTCGAGCCCCGAGTTCGACGGCATGCCGAACCTTGAGGCCAAGCGACGGATCATCGACTGGCTCGAGCGCGAGGGACGCGGAAAGGCCGCCGTCAACTTCCGCTTGCGCGACTGGCTCGTCTCGCGCCAGCGCTACTGGGGCTGTCCGATCCCGGTCGTTCACTGCGAGCGCTGCGGGATCGTGCCGGTGCCGGCGGACGAGCTGCCCGTGATCCTGCCGGACGTCGAGGACTACGCGCCGAAGGGGCGCTCGCCGCTTGCCGCAGCCGAGGACTGGGTCGCCACGACCTGCCCGGCATGCGACTCGCCCGCGCGTCGCGAGACCGACACGATGGACACGTTCGTCGATTCCTCGTGGTACTTCATGCGCTACTGCGACGCGCACAACGAGAAGGCCGCCTGGGATCCGCAGATCCTCGCGGAGTGGATGCCCGTCGACCAGTACATCGGCGGAATTGAGCACGCGATCCTCCACCTGCTCTACGCGCGCTTCTTCACGAAGGCGCTAGCCGACCTCGGCCACCTGAGCTTCCAGGAGCCGTTCGCCGCGCTCTTCACGCAGGGGATGATCACGCGCGACGGCGCGAAGATGTCGAAGTCGAAGGGCAACGCCGTCTCGGCCCAGGAGGTCGTCAAGCGCTACGGCGTCGACACCGCGCGCACCAACATCCTCTTCATCGGGCCGGCCGACCAGGACGCCGACTGGTCGGACAAGGGCGTCGAGGGAGTCCACCGCTTCCTCTCGCGACTTTGGCGCCTTGCCGCCGAGACCGCGGAGGCAACCGATCCTGGCGACCCACCGGAGGACCCGCAGGGCGCGGACCTCGAGCTCCTGCGCAAGGCTCACTGGGCGATAGCGAAGGTGACGCACGACCTCGACGGTCGCTTCGCGTTCAACACGGCGATCTCGGCGGTGATGGAGCTCGTCAATGCGTGCAAGAACCTGCGCGAGCGCGCCGACGACGGCACGCTGCGCTTCGCGCTCGCTACCGCCGCGTCACTCGTCTTCCCGTTCGCCCCGCACGCGGGCGCAGACGCCTACGACCGCCTGACCGGAGGGCGCGTCTGGGAGCAGCCGTGGCCGGAGCCCGATCCACGCTTCCTCGAGCGCGACAGCTACGAGCTCGTCTGCCAGGTCAACGGCAAGGTCCGCGACCGCGTCCAGGCGGCGAGCGGTCTCACCGACGATGAGCTCGGGGCGCTGGCCCTGATGCAGCCGAACGTTCGCGCGCACGTCGACGGGCACGAGATCGCGAAGGTGATCGTGATCCCCGGGCGCCTTGTCAACATCGTCGTTCGCTGAGCCCCGCGCGCGTCTGGACGCGGTTTGCAGCCGTCTCCCGTCCCGCATACACTGCGCGCGGAGCTAGTCAACTACAGGAGGGCACGTTGGACTTCTCGAAGCTAAGTCGTGAGGACTGGATGGTCGGGGGCGGCGGGCTGCTCCTGTTCATCTTCCTCCTCGTGCTGCCGTTTTATTCGGACTCCGGCTACACATTCGTGGCGACGGACTCGCCGGACTCGATCTGGGGTGTTTTCGCGCTGATCTTGACGATCGTCATCGTTCTCGATTGGGCGCTTGCCGTGTTCAGCCCGAAGACCGTTTTGCCGACGGCGCCGATCGGGCGCGAGATGACGCGTGTGGTGCTGGGTGCACTCGCCATCCTGTTCCTGCTCATCAAGCTCCTCGCGCACACGAGCTACCTGGGTTGGGGCTGCTTCGTCGACCTGATCGTCGCGGTCGTCGTGACCTACGGCGCCTGGGCGATCGCCCACGGCAAGTCGACCCCCGTCAAGAGCACGGTCTAGTCGCGTTGCAGGGGCCGGCGTCGCGCGCTGCCAGGCGCGGCGCCGGTTGGCGTTAGCCTTGAGCGCCGATGCCAGCGCTCAAGCCCGCCTACCTGATCCACGGCGACGATCACGGTCGCATCGGTGAGCGGCGTGCGCGCCTGCGCCGGCTGGCCGATCAGAGCGGCGGACCGCTCGAGAGCGCCTCGAGCCCCGAGGAAGCCGCTGCGCTACTCGCCACCCTGACCCTCGCAACCGGCTGGCGTGTGATCGTCGTCGACGGCTGCGAGCGCTGGCGCGAGGAGGACGTGCGTGCGCACCTCGAGGCGCTGGCGAGCGCGATCCCGCCGGAGACGACGATCGCCTTCTTCGCGCTCGAGGACGGCCGGCTCAAGGCGCCCGCACTTCTGCACGAGCTCGTCAAGCGCGCCGGCGGAGACGTGGCCGGCGAGACAGCCGTCAAGGAATGGGACCTTCCGAAGTGGACGATCGCGCGCGGCGCCGAGAAAGGGCTCACCCTCGACATGGCAGCTGCGCGTGCCCTCGTGCAGGCGACGGGCCCACGTCAGGCGCGCCTCGATCGCGAGCTCGAGAAGCTGGCGACGGAGCTCGGACCGGGCGCGCGGGTCAGCGACGACACCGTCACCGAGCGCATCGTGCGCGCCGCCGAGCGCAAGGTCTGGACGCTCGCCGACGCGCTCGTCGCCCGTGACCGCCGCGGCGCGGTGCGCTTGTACCTCGAGCTCCGCGACCAGGGCGAACGCGTCGAGTCGCTCGGCTACTGGATGACCCGCCGCCTGCGTGAGGCGCTGGCGGTCGCGCAGGCGCTCGAGGCCGGGACGCCGGTCGCCAAGGTGCGCGCCGGCCTGCGCATGCCGCCGCGGCCCGCCGCCAAGTTCATCGAGGATGTGGGCCGCACGGACTCGGCGGCCCTGCGTCGCGCGATCGCCCTGCTGGCGCAGCTCGAGCTCGACACGCGTGGACGCTCGGCGCTTGACCCCGACACGCTGGCCGTGCGGACGATCGAGCGGATAGCTGCTTGAGGTCCGATCTCGCCGGTGCGGTGGGGGAGGAGTGCGGTGCTACTGCTCAGCGCCGGGCTGGCGGATGATCCGCGCGGCACGGGACTTCTTGCGGGCGCCGGTGTTGCGATGCAGCGCGCCCGTCTTCACGGCCTTGTCGATCTTCGAGATCAGCGTGCGGTGCTCGCTCGCGACGCGCTCGTCGTCGCCTTCGACGATCGCCGCCTCGAGGCGGCGGAAGTAAGTCTTGATCGCCGAGGTGTGCTGGCGATTCTCGACTCGCTCGCGCTCGGCGCGAAGGATCCGCTTTTTCTGTGAGGCGATGTTGGCCATTTAAATCTGGCGGCTCGGATGCCGCCTCGGCCCTTACTATAGCTAGCGTTGAGCGCCTCAAGTCCAGCCGCGAGGCGGGCGACCCCTGCCTCCCAGCCAGGTCACGTCGCGCGCAACACGGCGATCTTCGCGATCGCCACCGCCTTCTCCCGCGTGGCGGGGCTGATCCGCGAGATCGTCGCCGCCGCCCTGTTCGGCACCTCGTCGGCGGCATCGTCGTTCACGCTGGCCTTCCAGATCCCAAATCTCGTCGCGAACCTGTTCGCGAACGCTGCGCTCTCGGCCGCGTTCGTGCCGGTCTTCACGGACCTCCTCCGCGAGAACAAGCGCCGCGAGGCGATGGAGCTCGCCTCCTCGCTGCTGTGGATCATGCTGATCGCGCTCTCGGCAATCACGGCGTTCTTCATCCTGGCGGCCGGCGTCGTGATGCCGCTCTTCCTCGCCCCGAGCCTCGTGGGCGTCACGAGCCTCACGGTCCTGCTCTCGCGGATCCTCTTCCCGGTCGTGCTGCTGCTCGGCCTGACGAGCCTCTTCACCGGCGTCCTCCAGTCCTTCCAGCGCTTCACGGTGGCCGCGGTCGCGCCGGCGATCTGGAACCTCGTGATCATCGCGCTGACGCTCTACCTGCACCCGAGCTACTCCTCGAGCAACCACGGCATCGAGGCCTACGCGATCGCGATCCTCGCGGCGACGGTCGTGCAGATGCTGCTCGTGATGGGCGCGCTGACGCGGATCGACTTTCGCCTCTCGTTTCGGATCGACTGGCACAACCCGCGCGTGCGCCAGGTCTTCGCGCTGATGCTCCCGGTCACGATCGGCCTCGGGATCGTGAACCTCGATCAGCTGATCAACTCCGCGTTCGGCGGGCTCGTCAACAACCACGTTCCGCGAGCGATCGATCAGGCGTTTCGCATCTACATGCTGCCGCAGGGGATCTTCAGCGTCGCCGTGGCGACGGTGCTGTTCCCGACGCTGAGCCGCATGGCCGCCGAGCGCGACCCGGTCGGGATGCGGCGGGCGCTAGCGATCGGGATGCGCCAGATCAACCTGCTGCTGATCCCGGCGGCCTTGTTCCTGATGGTCCTCGCGACGCCGGTGATCAAGCTCGTCTACCAGCACGGCAAGTTCGGCTCCTACTCGACGCACCTCACAGCGACCGCGCTGATCTGGTTCGCGGCGAGCCTGCCGTTCGGGGGGCTGAACCTGCTCTTGACGCGCACCTTCTTCGCGCTCCAGCGCCCGTGGATTCCGACCGGGCTTGCCGCGCTCAACATGACGATCGACATCATCGTCAGCATCGGCTTCTACAAGCCGTTCGGCATCTCCGGTTTGATCCTCGGGACCCTCGCCGGCAACGTCGTGATGACGGTGCTCCAGCTGCGCCGCCTGCGGACCGGCTTCAACGGCCGCCTCGAAGGCGCCCAGACGCTGATGATCACCGCGCGCGTCTTCGTCGCCGCGGCCTTCATGGCGGTCGTCTCGTGGCTCGTCTGGCGACTGGTGTCCGATCTCCTCGGCGGCTCGGTCCCCGCGCAGATCGTCGAGGTTTGCGCCGCTGCCGGAGTCGGCGGTTGGCTTTACATGAAGACCGTCCTGCGGATGAAGATCCCCGAGGCCTTCCAGGTCGAGGAGATGCTCTTCGGGCGCTTCCGCCGCGCGCGCGTCAGGTGAGCTCGCTCGGCGTGACGACGAGCCCGAGCCGCCCCGCGCCACGCACAAGCCGTCCGTCGAGCGTGACGACGCGGCAGCCGAGCAGCCGGGCGAGCGCGAGGTACTCCGCGTCATAGAGCTTCGCCGAGCCGAGCTCGTCGGCGATCTGCCACGCGGTTTCGCCGAGGTCGCGGTGTGCCGTTGCCTTCACGGGGCATCGCTCGAGCCGGCCAAGCGCGTCACGCGCATCCTCGGTCGGAATCTGGCCGCGCCAGGCGAGCTCGTGCAACGCCGAGCGGGCCTCCGACCACATCAGCGGCGGCGCGTAGAGATCATCGTCGCGCAGTACCGCAAAGCCATCCTCCACGCCGCTTGCGGGGACAGCGAACGATGCGTCAACGACGAGCATCAGTGACTGTCGCGCTGGCGGCGAATGACCGCGGCCCAGTTTGGCTGCTCACGACCCGAGGCGAAGTAGCGCAGCGCCTCCGGCACCGGCGGATCGTCGGGATCGGCGTAGAGCGCCTCGAGGTCGGCCTCCTCGATCACATGCTGCGTGCCGATCTTCCGCGCCGGCAGCCGCCCACTGCGAATCCAGCGCCGGACGGTCTCCGGGTCGCGGCCGACAAGGCGCGCAACCTCGGGAACAGTGAGCATCGCACGATACTACTACACGCGTCCCACGAAGGACTCTTATGCTGGCTCTCAGCTTGCCTTCAGCCTGTGCCAGGCTTTGCGCGAGACACTTTCGGTGCCGATGAGCGATTCAAGCGCGAGGATCCTGGTCGTCGACGACGAGCCGTCGATCGCCGAGTCGGTCGCGATGACGCTGCGCTACCAGGGTTTCGAGGTCACGATCGCGCACACAGGCGAGGACACACTCGCGTTGATGAGCGAGTACCCGTTTGACCTTCTCGTCCTCGACGTGATGCTGCCAGACATCGACGGGCTTGAGGTCACGCGGCGTATCCGTGGCGGGGGCATCGACGTTCCGGTGCTGTTTCTGACGGCCAAGTCTGCTGTGAGCGACCGCGTGGCGGGGCTCAGCATCGGTGCCGATGACTACGTGACGAAGCCGTTCTCGCTGGTCGAGGTCGTCGCGCGCGTGCACGCGATCCTTCGCCGGCGCCACCCGACGCACGAGGAGCCGACGCTTCGCTTTGCGGATCTCGTTATGAACGAAGAGAGCCACGAGGTCTGGCGCGGCGGAACGCCGATCAAGCTGACCGCGACGGAGTTCAACATCCTCCGTCTCTTCCTGCGCAACCCACGCAAAGTGCTGTCCAAGAACCAGATCATGGACCACGTCTGGCGCTATGACTTCGGCGGCAACCCGGCGATCGTTGAAACCTACATCGGCTACCTTCGCAAGAAGACGAACGGCCTCGGCCCACCGCTGATCCAGACGATCCGCCTCGTCGGCTACGTGCTACGCGAGAACCCGTGATCCGTCGGCTGTCGCTGCGGGCCCGCCTGCTCGTCGCTGTCGGGGCTGTCACGCTTGTCGCGCTCGCGCTCGCCGATGTCGCCGTCTACGTGCCGTTCCGCTCCTACCTTTACAGCCACATCGACACGACGCTCGAAGCCGCTCACGTGCCGCTGCAACGTGACGTGAACCGCCCGAATGGCCAGAACGTCCCGAAGGGCCTCCCGCCTTTATCTCGCCGCTCCTTCCACTTCACCCTCAGCTCGACCGCGTTCTGCGCGATCGGGCGCGAAAGCGCGCCCGGCATGTTCATCGAGGTCCGAGCGCCCGGCGGCCACGTCGTCAACGGCGAGCGCTGCGCCGCGTACCAAGCCGGGAGCAAGTCCTACGAGCCGAAGATTCCGCTGAAGATCAGCGGCTTCGCGCCGGATCGTTCGCAGTTCAACCAGCCAACCACCTACTTCACGGCCGCCTCGACCGCGGCGAGCGGTCCGAATTTTCGCGTGCGGGCCTCGCGTCTGCCCGACGGCAACATCCTGCTCGTCGCGCAGTCGGAAAGCGGCGTGATCGACCCGCTGAACCGGCTCCTCGCGCTCGAGGCGTTGATCACGATCGCCGTACTGATGACGGCGGTCGGCCTCGGTTGGGCCCTCGTACATGTCGGATTGCGGCCGCTCACCGATGTGGAGCGCACCGCGCAGGCAATCAGCGCCGGCGATCTGAGCGAACGGATCCCGGTCGAGAGCCCGACAACAGAGGTGGGACGCGTTGCCACCGCGTTGAACGTCATGCTCGAACAGATCCACGAGACGGTGACCCAGCTGTCCGCCTCGGAGAACCGCGCACGCCACTTCGTCGCCGACGCCTCGCACGAACTGCGCACCCCGCTTGCGGCAATCTCTGCCTACGCCCAGACGTTTCAGCAGGGCGCCGCCCAGGATCCGGAGGACTTGGCACGCGTGATGGACGGCATCGTCCGCGAGTCCGAGCGGATGTCCCGCCTCGTCGAGGACCTGCTGCTCCTCGCGCGTCTCGACGAACACGAGCTGCTTGCGCCGGAGCCGGTCGAGCTCGTCGGGCTGATCACCGAAGCGATTGAGACCTCGCTGATGGTTGGGCCGCAATGGCCGATCCGCCTCGAAGCCGACCGGGCCGTCGAGGTGATGGCCGACCGTTCCGCGCTGCGACAGGTCCTCGACAACCTCCTGTCGAATGTGCGGGCGCATACGCCTGAAGGGACCCACGCCAGCGTGCGCGTCGAGCAGCAGGGCGACTTGGCGGTTATCGACGTCGCCGACGACGGCCCTGGCCTGGACGAGGCATATGGTGCCGCGATCTTCGACCGGTTCTTCCGCCTCGATCCTTCAAGGACGCGGGCGACCGGCGGGGCGGGCCTCGGCCTTGCGATCGTCGCGGCGATCGCCGCCGTCCACGGCGGTCGGGTCGAAGTCAGCGCGGCACAGCCGACGGGCGCGGTGTTTACCGTCCGCCTGCCCGCGCTCACCCCTGCGGCAGTGCCAACGGTGGCCGCCGCGCGCAGCGGTCGGCGCTCAACCGCCCGACCCGCAGCTCGGTCGACCCCCGCCACGTAGGTCGTCGATTCGGCGTAGGTCGTCGATTCGGCAACCCCCACGTCTCGCCGGGGTGCCGTGGCACCACCCCGGCACCCCGCCGGCCCCGTCGCCCATCATCCATGCGCCATCCGCCGGCCTTCCGCGCCGGCCGCGAATCAACCGCCTCGTCCGCCGCCAAAGAGGCTGGCCAAGCCACCGCCGGAGCTGACGCCTGCCGCGGTCGCCGAGATCGACGACGCCGTCATTTGCCCGTTGCCTGTCTTGACGCCGGAGACGACGACGCTGTCGCCGACCTTGAGGCCGGAGAGCGAGGTCTTGGCGTTCCGCGTGAGGCTCGTCGATGAAGCGAGCGTTACCTTGATGAGGCTTCCGCTCGTGCTGGTGACGTAGAGCGCGTTCCCGATGCGGTCGGTAACCGTGCCGATCGTCGCGTTCGACGACGCGCCGAACGCCGAGCGCGCGCTGCCCGTGCCCCCCGCGCCCGCGGATCGGAGCGCGGCAAAGCCGGCGAAGCCGGAAGACGTGGAGCTGCCCTCGTCCTTCTCGAGCGTGATCCCGCCCCAGAAGCCGGCTGCGAGCAACACGAGGGCGGAGAGGATCGCTGTCGGCCTCGAAAGGCGGAGTGTCGTCTTCGCCGTCTGCGCCGGCCAGCCGAGCTCGCCGCCCAGCTCGAAATCGCCGTCATCGGGATGGGGTGCCGGCGCCTGTGCGCCCGCAGGCTCGACTGGCGCGCTCACGGTGTCACGTTCATCGTGCTCTGTCATCGTCGACCTCGCTTCATCATTCGTAGCGAAGAGCGTCGATTGGCCGCAGCGACGCCGCCCGGTTGGCTGGGTAGAAGCCGAAGAAGACACCGACGGCGATCGAGACCCCGAGCGCCAGCACGATCGAGTACGGAGCGATCACCGGTTGAACGCCGTCGATGCGGAACTGGGAGCCGACGACGCCGATCGCGACGCCGGCAAGGCCACCGATCAGCGACAGGAAGACCGCCTCGTACAGGAACTGAGCCAGGATCACTGACTTGCGGGCGCCGATCGCCTTGCGGATGCCGATCTCGCGCGTTCGTTCCGTGACGGTGACGAGCATGATGTTCATCACGCCGATGCCGCCCACGAGCAGCGAAATGCCGGCGACCGCGGCGAGCAGGACGGTAAAGGTGCTCGATGTCGACTCCGCGGTCGAAAGCAGGCTCGCCTCGTTGAGGACGCTGAACGGGAGGTTGGCCACGGTCGTGTTGTTGGCGGCGGCGAGGATCGTCTCGACCTCGCTCTCGACGGTGTTGAGCGTGCTCGACGACTTGCCTTGGATCAGCAGCTCGCTGAACGAGGAGGACTCTCCAGTGAGCTCGTCCTGGACCGCCGTATAGGGCGCGATGACGACGTTGTCCTGATCCTGGATGCCGGTCGAGCCCTTCGTGGCGAGCACGCCGACTACCTCGAAGCTCGCAGAGCCGAGCTGGATCGTGCGGCCGATCGGGTTCGAGGTCCCGAAGAGGTCGGAGACGACGGTCTGGCCGATCACCGCAACGCGCTCGCGGTTCGTGACCTGCGATGAGGTGAACGAGCTTCCTGCTTCGAGCGAGTAGGAGCTCGCGCTCAGGTAGGAGGGCGTGCTCCCGGTCACCGTCGCGCTCGAGTCGCTCGCGCCGTTGTAGGCCGCCGTGACCGAAGTCGAGCTCACCGGCGAGACCGATTGCACGTAGGGCTGGCGCTCGATCTGCTGGACGTCGCCGACCGTCATCGTCGCGAAGCTCGACTGCGTTCCCGTCGTCGAGCGCCCGCCGAAGCGGCCGGTCGAGAAGACGGTGAGCGTGTTTGTCCCGAGGCGGTCGATGTTCGCCTGTACCTGGGCCGAGGAGCCGGTGCCGACGGCGACGAGAATGATCACCGCTCCTACGCCGATCAGAACGCCGAGGATCGTGAGCATCGAGCGCAGCTTGTTCGATGTCGCGCCGGCGATCGCGATGCGGAGGTTGTCGCGCCAGGTCAACCCGTGCTCCCGACGGTGCGGATCGTGCGCTCAACGCCGAGGCGAGGCGGCAGATCGGTAACCGCGCTGGCACGGTAGTCCTCGACGATCTGGCCGTCGCGCAGGCGGATGACGCGCTTTGCGAACGCTGCGATGTCCGCTTCGTGGGTGATCAGCACGACGGTGCGTCCGTCGGCGTTCAACCGCGAGAAGATGCGCATCACATCCTCGGCGGCGCTCGTGTCGAGGTTTCCCGTCGGTTCGTCGGCGAGGATCATCGCCGGGTTCGTGACGATCGCGCGCGCCACAGCGACGCGCTGCTGCTGCCCACCGGACATCTCGCTCGGGAGGTGGCTCATGCGCTCGCTGAGGCCGACCGCCTCGATCGCCTCGATCGCGCGCTGGCGTCGCTCCTGACGGCGGACTCCCGCGTAGGCGAGGGGGAGCTCGACATTCGCGAGCGCCGTGGTGCGCGGGATCAGGTTGTACGCCTGGAAGACGAAGCCGATCTTGCGGCTGCGGACCTCCGCGAGCGCCTCCTCGTCGAGCAGTCGTACGTCGACGCCGTCGAGCCAGTACCAGCCCTGCGTGGGGATGTCGAGGCAGCCAACGATGTTCATCATCGTCGACTTACCCGAGCCCGACGCACCCATGATCGCCACGAAGTCGCCGCGCTCGATCGTGAGCGAGACATCGCGCACCGCGTGCACCTCGGCCTCACCGGTGGCGTAGATCTTCGAGATGTGCCGCATCGCGATGATCGGCCGCTCCGCTCGCCCGTTGGTCGTGGCCGTCCGAAGCGTGCGCTCTGCTGGTGCGGTCGGCGTCGCCGGGCTCATCCTCCTAAACCGCCGCCGCCGGGGAAGCCGCCGCCGCCGCCAAAACCACTACGTAAGGCGGCGCCGCCGCCCGTCGAGGTCGTGCTGCTGGTGGAGGTGCTGCTCGTCGCTGTCGATTCGACGACGATGTCGCCGACGCTCAGCCCGCTCACGATCTCCGTCTCCGAGCTACCGACGAGACCGATCACGACTTGCCGCGTCACCTGCTTGCCGTTTTGAAGGAGCGTCACGGTTGAGGCGTTGCCGGTCGTCGTGACGGCCGAGTTGGGAACGATCATGACGTTCGTCCGGGTCGCCGCGATCACGTCGACGTTCGCGGTCATCCCGAGGCGCACCGATGAGGGCGGGTCGCTCAGGCTGACCGTCACGTTGTAGGTGACGACGTTGCTCGAGACGGTGGACGTCGGGGCAACCGCCGTGACGGTTCCCTCGACGCTCACGTTGGTGAGCGCCGAGAAGCTGACCGTCGCCGTGTCGCCGACCTTGATATTCGAGATGTCTGCTTCGGGGAAGCCCGCGACGACGTCTTGCCGGTTGAGGTTCTCGATCGTGATGAACCCCGAGGACGACGAGCTCGATGATGCGCCCGAGCCCGAGCTGGAGGAGGCGCCAGCGGACCCTGAGCCGGCTGCGCTCGAGGAGCCGCTGCCACTCGAGGAGCTCGCGCCGTTCGAGGAGCTCGCGCTGCTCGAGCCGGTCACACTCTCGCCGACGCTGCCGCCCACCGCCGTGACGGTGCCGTCGACCGGCGCGATCAGCGTCGTCGCTGACAGGGCCTGTTCGTCCGAGTTCACCGTCGCCTGATCCTGGCTGACGGTCGCCTGATCCTGGCTGACAGTTGCCGAGTTCACCGCGTCGCCGGCCTGTGTCGCGGCGATGCTCTGGCTCTGCTGAGCGACGGTCAGGCGCTGGTGGGAGACCGTCTGCTTGTCTGTCGTGATCGTCGAGCGGTCCGAGGCACACGAGGTCTCGGCCGTCGCGAAGGCCTCGGTCACGCCGGTGGCGCTACCCAGCGAGCTCGTCGCCACAAGGCGGAAGACGTATGAGGTGTTGGGGTTGAGGCCCGTGACGACCTCGCTCACCGAGACATCCGAGCTCCCGGCGCCGGCGCTCTTCGCCGTCGTCGAGGACGCGAGCTTGGACGTGGTCCCGTACTCGAACGAATAGGTGGTCGGCTCGCCGCCGGGGTTGACCGTTCCGGTCAGGGTCACGGCGGTTGTGGTCGCGCTTGCGGCCGAGCCGGTCGTCGCGCTCGGCACCGAGGACGCCGTGAAGCTCTGCTCACCGCCGTAGGTAACACCGCCCGAGTTCGAGATCACGAGCTGGAAGTAGTAGGTCGTGCCTGTAGCCAAGCCGGCGATGCTCGCGCTGACGCTCTGATTCGAAGTGCCCGATCCAGCGTCGACCGAGGAGGTCGACGAGCCGAGCGCGGAGGTCGTCCCGTACTGGAAGTAGTAGGTCGTGTCGACGCCTCCCGGGTTGAGGAGGCCGTTCAGCGTCGCGCCTGTGGTCGAGATCCCGCTCGCGGACTCTGTCGTCGCGCTCGCCTGCGCGGATGCGCCACCGCCGGCCGCTGCCTGGTGAGCCGATCCGCCCGAACTCGAGGATTGGGTGCTCCCACCTGACGAGGTCGAGCCACCGGTCGATGAGCTTGCGCCGCTCGACGACGGTGAGCTTGCGCCGCTCGAGGACGATGAGCTTGCGCCGCTCGAGGACGATGAGCTCGTGGCTGCTGGACATCCCAGGGCCTCGTCGGTCTTCAGTCGCGACTTGGCCGTCGCGAGCGCCTGCTCGTCCGTCGTGAGCTGCTGCTCGTCCGACTTGAGCGTGAGCTGTGCCGACGAGAGGTTCGCCTGGTTCTGTGCGAGCTGCGAACTACTGCCCCCCGCCTGCGCGTCGGTGAGATTCTGCTGCGCCGAAGCGAGCGCGGTCTTGGCCGAGGCGAGGTTCTGGCGCGCCTGGGAGGCGTTTATCGTCGCCAGCTTCTCCCCGGCCGTGACCTTGTCGCCGACAGCCACGTTAACCGCGGTGAGCGTGCCGCTCGTCGAGAAGCTGAGCGAGGTCGTCGTCGACGAGGCAACATTCGCCGAGGCGGTCTGGACCGACTGCACCGTGCCACGCGCGACGGTTGCGGTCTGCGTGACGGAGGCCGAGTTACCCGAGGTTGCGAACACGGAGTCGAGACCGAAACCGACCGCGAGAGCGACGATCACGACCATCCCCGCGTAGAGCAGCGTCCGTTTTGAGGGCCTGCCGATCCTGAGGGTTCTCTTCATCGTGGGCAGGTGTTTCTAGCTCGAGCCCGAGGTGCTGCCGCTCGCCCCGGTGGAGCCCGGCCGCAAGGGTGCGCACGCCGACAGCGCCGCCTTCAGCTTCGGGTTCGAGCGGTTGAACGTGCCGGTCGCGCCCGAAGCCCCGGTCGCGCCGGATGGGAAGCTGAAGCCGTGCAGCTTCAGGCAGTTTCGGTACGCGGTGAAGGCGGTGCTGTTCAACGCACCGCGTCCGCCAAAGGAGCTCCCCTTCGGCCGCAGGCTCGCGCATGCCGCGAACGCCTTCGCGAACTTCGAGTTGCCGCCGGCGAAGCCCGAAGCGCCCGTGGCTCCCCGCGGGAACGACCCGCCGGCACCGCCGCCAGGGGGTCCGCCGCTGCCGCCGCCAGGGGGTCCGCCCGCGCCCGGCCGGAAACCGCCGCGGGGGATGTTGAACGAGGCGCCGTGCTGCTTCAGGCACGCGCTGTACGCGGTCGTCGAAGCCTTCGTCGAAGAGGAGCCCGAAGAGCTGGTGGAGGCCGATTTCGACGAATTCGAGCTCGGCGTCTTGGGGCTGCCGCCACCACAGGCTGCGAGGGTCAAGGCCAGCGCGCCGACGGTGAGCAGCGCAGGGGCAGCGGAAAACCTGCGACGCTTGCAGTCCAGGCGGGCCATTGGATGAATGGGCACGGAGCTCCTTCTTTGTGGCTTGTCGTTCGGTTGGCCGTGGTTCGGTGGCCGATCGTACGTAGTCGGCCTGTGAGGAAGATGCAGGCTGGCGCAAAGCCAGCACAAAACTTGCAGCGCGGACCAAGCCCCCCGGGAGCGACCGCCCCAGAGGGAATCCGCGCTACGCGCCGCTGAGCCCGAGCGCCCCCGCCTGCCCCTCGAGCGCTCGCGCGACGAACTCGACGTGCTCGTCGAACCCGACCTCAAGCGCTGCCGCGCTCGCTTCGAGCTCCTCGCGGTCGACCGCCGCGGCAAACGATGGCTGGCGCATCTTCTTGCGCACCGACTTCGCGCTCAGGCCGCTCAACCGCTCGGGGCGCACCATCGCGCAGGCGATGATGAACCCCGAGAGCTCGTCGACCGCGCGCAGCGTCAGCTCGATCGGGCTCTGCGCCTCGACGCCGAGGTAGTCCGCGTGCGCCGCGATCGCCCGCACCATCTCGGGCGGGGCATCGCGCCGCTCGAGCTCGGCGATGATGTGGCGCGGATGCCCGGTCTCGAGGTCCGGGTAGCGCTCGTAGTCCGCGTCGTGCAGCAGGCCCGTCACGCCCCACAGCTCGACGTCCGCGCCGTCGCGCCCAGCGTACGCGCGCATCGCCGCCTCGACCGCCAGGCAGTGGCGGCGCAGGGGCTGGCTCTGCACCCACTCGCAGAGCAGCTCCCAGGCATCCTCGCGGGTTACAGGGGTAGCCATCGGCGCAACGTAATCTACGTCCGCGCGTGCCCGACCAGGCCCACATCCGGAATTTCTGCATCATCGCCCACATCGACCACGGCAAGTCGACGCTCGCCGACCGCATCCTCGAGCTGACGCACACGGTCTCAAAGCGCGCGATGCGCGCCCAGGTGCTCGACTCGATGGACCTCGAGCGCGAGCGCGGGATCACGATCAAGGCGCAGGCGGTGCGCGTGCTCTACGAGGCGCGCGACGGCCAGAGCTACCAGCTGCACCTGATCGACACGCCCGGTCACGTCGACTTCACCTACGAGGTCTCGCGCTCGCTCGCCGCCTGCGAGGGGGCGGTCCTCGTCGTCGACGCCTCCCAGGGCGTCGAGGCCCAGACCGTCGCGAACACCTACATGGCTGTCGAGGCGGGCCTCGAGCTGATCCCGGCGCTCAACAAGATCGACCTGCCGGGCGCCGAGCCCGAGCGCGTCACCGCGGAGATCGGCGAGCTGATCGGTGTCGGACCCGACGACGTCCTCGCGATCTCGGCGAAGACGGGCGCCGGCATCGGCGAGGTCCTCGAGCGGATCGTCGCAAAAGTGCCCCCGCCCGCCGGCGCGCCCGACGGCGCGCCGCGCGCGCTGATCTTCGACTCGCAGTTCGACCAGTACCGCGGTGTCGTCGCCTACGTCCGCGTCGTCGACGGCGTCTTTCGCAAGGGCGAGGCGATCCGCGCGATGGCCTCGCGCACGAACGCCGAGATCGACGAGATCGGCTTCTTCGCGCCAGGGATGACGCCGACCGAGGAGCTCCACGCCGGCGAGGTCGGCTACCTGATCACCGGGATCAAGGACGTCACGCAGCTGCGCGTGGGGGACACGCTGACGCGCCGTTCCCACGGTGCGACCGCGCCGCTCCCCGGCTACCGCGACGTGAAGCCGATGGTCTTCTGCGGCCTCTTCCCGGTCGACACCGAGCGCTTCCCCGAGCTTCGCGACGCGCTCGAGAAGCTCGCGCTCAACGACGCCGCGCTCTCTTGGGAGCCCGAGACCTCGGACGCGCTCGGCTTCGGCTTTCGCGTCGGCTTCCTCGGGCTCCTGCACATGGACATCGTGCGCGAGCGCCTCGAGCGCGAGTACGACCTCGAGCTGCTCGCGACGATCCCCTCGGTCGGCTTCCAGGTGACGCTGACCTCCGACGAGGAGCTCGAGGTCCACAACCCCTCCGACATGCCCGACCCGGCGCGGATCGCCGAGATCCGCGAGCCCTTCATCCACGCGACGATCATCTGCCCGCGCGAGTACATCGGCGCCGTGATGGAGCTCTGCCAGGAGCGGCGCGGCATTCACCAGGGCCTCCACTACCTCTCACCCGAGCGCGTCCAGATCACCTACGACCTGCCGCTCGTCGAGATCGTGCTCGACTTCTTCGACCAGCTCAAGTCGCGGACCCGGGGCTACGCCTCGCTCGACTACGAGCTCGCCGACATGCGCCCGTCGAACCTCGTCAAGCTCGATGTCCTGCTCGCCGGCGATCCCGTCGACGCGCTCTCGATGGTCGTCCACCGCGACAAGGCCTACGAGCTCGGCCGCATGCTGACCGAGCGCCTGCGCGAGCGGATCCCCCGCCAGCAGTACGACGTCGCGATCCAGGCCGCGATCGGCGCGAACGTGATCGCCCGCGAGACCGTCAAGGCTTACCGCAAGGACGTGATCGCCAAGTGCTACGGCGGCGACATCACGCGCAAGCGCAAGCTGCTCGAGAAGCAGAAGGAAGGCAAGAAGCGGATGAAGCAGGTCGGTCGGATCGAGGTCCCGCAGGAGGCGTTCCTCGCGGTGCTCGAGCTGGCCACCGAGCCGTCACGCAAGGGCAGTCGATGAGCGACGGCCCGGCCTTCCGCCTGCTCTTCGTCTGTACCGGCAACATCTGCCGCTCCCCGACCGCGGAAGCGGTGATGCGAAAGCTCGTCGACGACGCGGGCCTCGGCGCCGAGTTCGCGATCGACTCGGCGGGGACGGGCACCTGGCACCTCGGCGAGCCACCCCAGCCACTCGCGAGCGTCGTCGCCGCGAAGCACGGCTACATCCTCGGCGGAAATGCCCGCCGGGTGCAGCCGGGCGATTTCGATGCTTTCGACATCGTCGTTGCGCTCGACCGCACGCATCTGCGTCATTTACGCGACATGACTCTCGATCTCGAGTCGAGGTTGAAGGTTCGAATGCTCCTCGACGACGAGGATGTCCCCGATCCTTACGGCGGCAGCGAGGCGGACTTCGAGCGCAGCTTCTAGGTGATCGAGCGCGGCTGTCGCGAGCTCTTCGCCGAGCTCACCGCAGCGCCATTTTGAGCGCATAGTGCGCACTTCACGTTCGCGCATTTCGCCGAGCTTGCGGATACTCGGGCGACGGGATGGTCCGGCCGGTGCGTGGACGTCGGAGAAGAGCGGCGGTGAAATCGCTCAACGCAGCGAGGCTCGCGAGCGCCGCGGCGGCGCTTGTCGTGGTCGCGCTCGCCGCCGGCAGCGCGCGCGCCGACACGAACCCCAATCCCCAGAACGTCAGCGGAAGCCTGATCGGCGGCGGCGAGCTGTCGGGCACCGTTGGGATCAACTTCGCCGTCGATCCATCCGCGAGCTACACCGCCACGATCACCGTCGACGGCAGCCCGCTCGTCAACGCCTCGGTCAGCCAGGGCAGCGCCCGCCTGACGCTCGACACGACGACGCTCCACGACGGCAGCCACAGCGTGCTCGTCACCGTCGCCGACGGCTCGAGCTCGGCGACCGTCTGGAGCGGGACGATCGAGACCGACAACGCCCCGCGCGGCGGCATTCCGAGCGTCACCGGCGTGCCGACCGTCGGCGCGACCCTCACCGCCACTCCCGGAAGCTGGTCGCCGACGCCGACCGCCATCGCCTACCAGTGGGAGCGCTGCAGCACCGCGACCTGCGCCCCGGTCCCCGGCGCCAACAGCGCGACCTACGTTCTCACGAGCGCAGACGAGGACGCCGAGCTCGAGGTCGTCGTCACGGCCGCCAACGCGAACGGCACGACGCTCGCGACCTCGGCGCCGACGCCCGCGATCGTCCTCGCCGGCGCGGCAAGCGCCGGCCCAACCTCTAGCTGCGCCGACCCCCAGCTGACGGCGGCGATCGACGGCCACGCGACGCGCACCGTTTCACTCGGCGAAGGCGCCACGCTCGCCGGGGTGCTGCGCTGCGGCACGAGCCCGCTCGGCCCCGCCACCGTCGAGCTAACGATCAGCGCCCCCGGCGCCCAGGCGACTCGCGCCGCCGCGACCGTGCAAACCGCGGCCGACGGCTCATTCAGCTACGCGCTGCCGGCGGGTCCCTCACGCCAGATCACGCTCAGCCACCCCGGCACTACCTCCCAACAGCCGCAAGCGCTCGCGAACGTGACGCTCCTCGTCAAGCCGCGAATCACGCTCTCGATCACCCCGCGCGCTACGAGCAACGGCCACACGATCACCTTCGCCGGCCGGGTCCTCGGCGGCCATATCGCAAGCCAGGGCCTGCCGCTACAACTCGAATACCGCGAAGGCAACCGCTGGATGATCTACACGGAGATCATCGCGAGCGCCCACAAAGGCAGGTTCCTCTACCACTACACCTTCGAGCGCACGACGGTTGCCATCACCTACACCTTCCGCGTCGCGATCCCGAGCACCGGCGTCGCCGGCTACCCCTTCGCGCCGGTCGCGAGCGCGCCCCGTTCGGTCCACGTCGTGCCTTGAGCGTCAGCTGAGGACCGGCATGCGCAGGCGAAACACCATGCCGCCGTCCGGTCCGCTGCTCGCGCTGACGCTGCCGGCGTGACGCTCGACGACCTGGCGAACGATCGCGAGGCCTAGCCCGCTGCCTGGGAGCGCCCGCGAGCGAGTGCCGCGAAAGAAGCGATCAAAGACGTGCGGCAGCTCCTCGGGATCGATGCCGGGTCCGTGGTCGCGGATCTCGAGCTCGCCGCCCGCGAGCCGCACCTCGATCGGCTCCTCGGTGCCCGCGTACTTGACGGCGTTCTCGAGCAGGTTGCTGACCGCTCGTCCAAGCCGCGAGGGCATCGCGCTGACGAGCGTCTCTTCGAGCTCCACGTCGAAGCGCGCCTGCGGCGAATAGAGGCGCGCGCGCTCGACCGCCTCGTCGATCAGGACGTCGAAGCGGACCTCCTCGAGCGGCTCGCTGTTGGCCTGATCGTCCTCGCGCGCAAGCTCGATCAGGTCGCTCACGAGTCCCGACAGCCCCTCGAGCTGCCCGACGAGGTCGCGGATGAGCCGCTCGCGCTCCGCCGGCGCGAGATCGCTGGCGCGCTGGAGGTACTCGAGGTTCGTGCGCACGCTCGTCACCGGGGTTCGCAGCTCGTGCGAGGCGTCGGCGATCAGCCGCCGCTGCGTGCGCGCGGACTCGTCGAGTGCCGCGAGCATCGCGTTGAAGCTGCGCGCGAGGCTGCCGAGCTCGTCGCTACCCGTGTTCTCGATCCGCGCGCCGAGGTCGGTCGTTGCGGCGACGTGCTCGGCCGCTGCGCGCAGGCGCCGGACCGGGGCGAGCGCCGTTCGCGCGACGAACGAGCCGAGCAGGGCCGCAAGCGCGATCCCGATCGCGGCGACGACGATCAGGATCAGTCGCAGGTGAAAGAGCGTCGAGTCCTGCTCGCTCAGCGACCGGGCAAGGACGATCGTCTCGTCGCCTCCGACGCCGGCGGCGAGCACCCTCAGATCGGTTCCGTTGACGGGGACGGTGAACGTCGCCCGACCGGTTCCGCGCCGCGCCAAGGCCACGAGGCGTGGACTCACGGGTAGCTCCTGCCCGGCGCTCACGCCGTGCGCTCGCATGAGCGCACCGCTCGCGGAGACCAGCTCGAGCACGCCGGGCTCGCCAAGACGGTTCGGTGCACCGCTCAGCAGTCGCTGGAGTCGTTGTGCCCGGGACGGCGCTCGAAACGGCCCTGGGGGAGAGCGAAGCGGTCGATCGACATAGCGCTCGGTCGCGGTGAGCGCGGTGCGCAGCGAGCTGTCGACCGATGAGCGGAGCTCCTGGCGGACGATGAAGTAGCTCGCGACGGCCGCGAGCAGGACAGCTACAGCGACGGCCGCCGCGGCCGCGTAGGTGATGCGCCGCTCGAAGCTCATGACGCTCGCAGGATGTAGCCGACCCCGCGCACAGTCTGCAGGACCCGCGCTTCGCCTCCCGCCTCCGTCTTGCGTCGCAGGTAGCCCATGTAGACGCCGAGCGTGTTCGACGCCGCCCCGAAGTCATAGCCCCAGACGTGCTCGAAGATCGCCGAGCGCGTGAGCACCTGGCGTGGATGGCGCAAGAACAGCTCGAGCAGCGAGAACTCGGTTCGCGTCAGCTCGAGGCGACGCTCGCCCCGGATCACCTCGTGCGCCTGCGCGTCGAGCGTGATGTCCTCGAAACTCAGCACCACCGGGCTTTCCTCGTCGTGGCGTCGGAGCAAGGCCCGCATGCGCGCGAGCAGCTCGCGTAGCGCGAACGGCTTGACCAGGTAATCGTCGGCGCCCGCATCGAGGCCGGCGACCCGGTCATCGATCGCATCGCGCGCCGTCAACATCAGGACCGGGCTGCGGTCGCCACTCGCGCGCATCCGCTTGCACACCTCGATCCCGGACAGCCCCGGCAACATGACGTCGAGCACGACCGCATCGAAGCGAGCGCCGGCGAGCGCGTCGAACGCCGCGACGCCATCGCCGGCAAGCTCCACCTCATAAGACTCGAGCGCGAACGCACGCGACAGCGCCTGCTGCACGGCCGGCTCGTCATCAACGACAAGGATCCTCGGGCGGTCGCTCATCGTCTCATCAAATTGGGCGGGTCCGGCTGGGGGACGCCGGACCCGAACCTCAGTGTCGGGAGCGCCGCTAAGCGCCGCATAAGAACGGCGCGTGGCGCGCGCTCCGCGACGGGTCCTCCGTGCAGGTAGGCGAGCACGCAAGCCGCGCCGCCCAGCATGATCAGCAGCACCCGCGGGCCGCTGTCGGCCGCGAGCGATCCGAGCAGCCCGCCGGCGAGCAGGCCGGCGAAGCACGCTTGCCACGAGCGATCCGGCAGCAGGAGCGCACGCTTGCGAAACACAAGGCCCGCCGCACCGAGACCGCCAAGCACGGCGACGGCCACCGGTAAAGCGCTGAGCGTGACCCAGGCTGCGAAGACCCTTCGATGGAGCACCGAGACCAGCGCGCCGAACGACTGCGCGTGGAGGACCTGCGCGGTCCAGTGGGCCCCGCCGCCGGTTGCGACGTCGAGCAGAGTGAGTAGCCCGAGCCCCGCTGCAAGGGCCGCCCCGGCGAGCGCAACCCGCCGCGCCGAAAGACCGCCGGGTGCGAGTACAAGCGCCGCGGCGGCGACGGCGCCGCCGTCGGTGAACACCGCGCCGACGTTCGCCCCACCGCGGCCCCAGGCAAGCACCAGCGTCAGGAGCCCGCCACTCGCGAGCGTTGCCGTCAGCCGCCGCGCCGGGCCAAGCGCGGCGATCGCCACCAGCAGCTCAACCGCGAGAACCGCCGCAAGCTCGTTCCCGGCGCCGAAGAAGCGCGAACCCGCGATCGGGTCCGAGCCGAGCAGCGAGGTCGCAACAAGCCGGGACGCCGCGAGCAGGGCCGTCCCGTACAGGACCAGTGTCACGACCGCGGGCACCGCGGCCGCGCGCGGCCACGCGACCAACCGGTCACTAGCGCGCGCGAGCGCGAACGCGCCGACGACGACGAGCACCACCTCCGCGACGACGCCCGGCCGCGCGACACTCGCCGCGAAGACGCTGACCGGCGCCCACAGCGCTGCGAGGCCACCGAGCCGAAGCGCACCCCGCGGACCGCGGCCGAGCGAGCATGCGACAAGAAGCAGCGCAAGCCACCCGAGGGCGAAGCAGATGAGGACAGTCGACCTCCGCGCACCAACGGCTGCCAGGCGGTCGGCAAACCCGACGAGCGCGCCGACGCTCTGCGCAGGCGCGGTGTGAATCGCCTGGCCGGTCATCGCGTGCGGGGCCGGTGCGTCCAGCCAGTGGAGGACCGTCGGTGCAAGGTCGCTCGCGGCGACGAGCCCTGCGGTGCGCGTTGCACCCGAGGTGAGTGTCGCCGCACGCCCGCTCAGGCCGCTCGCGCCAAGCGCCAGCAGGAGCGGACCACTCGCCGACCGCGGTGGCGCCTCGATCACCACGAGCAGCTCCGTGGACGCCAGCGCGGAGCGCAGCAGCCCGAGCTGTCTCGTGCTCGCCAGATCGACGACGACAAGCCGCCGTTTCGCGACCATCCGCTCAGCACGAGCGACGACCGATCGCCGTGAGCCGAGCGACACGCTCCCCAATCGACCTGCGCGGTCGGCCGCGAGCAGCCAATCGCCTGCGGTCGATGCGCGGTAGCCGACATACCCCGCTCCGCCCGGTACCGCTGATGCGAGCGCGCCGGGCTCGAGGTCCGCTCCCGCGCTCGCGGCGCGGCGCTCGATCGCACGCCAGCCCGTCACCTGGCCAGCAGGCCGGAGCGCGATCGCCGGCGCGATTGACGTCGCATAGTCGACGCCGGGAACGCGGGCGCCTTGCGTGATGTCGAGCAGCGTCTGCTCGGCGTCGTAGTTGCCCAGGCTCGTCGTCATCAGCCCGAGCGTCGAGATCCCACTCGCGCGCATCGTCGCCAACGCGCCCGGCAGGCCAGAGGAGGCCGGCAGGATCGCAACGACGACGCGCCGCCCGCTTCCCGCGCTCGCCGGCCCCGCAGCGCCTGCGAGCGCCAGCGCCGCGCCGGCAGCCACGAGCGCGAGACGCTTCACTGCGTGGCGCCGACGCTCGGTTGCAGGTCGCCCGGCGGTCCGATCACGCTGCCCGTGTCGCCCGTCGCAGAGGCCTGCTTGCCGAGCTGCTCGTAGGACACGCCCGGCTGGTATTGCGGCGGCGTGAACGCCGGCCATGCGCGGGTCACCGGGCGGTTGAACGGCGTGAGCCGGTCAGCGGCATCGCGCGTGATCTTGGGTGTTGCGCCGAGCACGTCCACGGCCACCGCGCTCGTATAGACCTCGATCTCATCGCCCCCGTCGGTCACGAGCGCCGGCACGCCATGCAGGCGGATGTAGCGGTAGCGCCCGAACGAGACGTTCGAATGCGGCACGTACCAGACCGTCGTGATCCGCGCCGGCAGCGTGCAGCCCCCGAGCGCGAGCAGGCTCTTGTGCTCGCAGGTGCCATACGAGAGCGTTACCCCGTAGTGGGCGTCATAGCTGCCGATCCCATCGGCCTGTGTGAGCGGGACACCATCGATCCGCTTGCCCGCCCAGTAGACGGTGTAGAGGTCGAACGATCTCGCATAGGCGAGCTGCGCCGTCGAAATCGGAGGCGGGGGATGCGTCGCACAACCTGCCACCGCTAGGCCGGCGACAACGATTGCAGCGCCAACGGCGAGAGCTCGTCTCACGCGCCAAGTATCGCGGTGGACGTCCGCCGCCGCGTCGCTGCGCGAGCGTCAGCTCAGGCGGCGACGCGTTTGCGACGCGTCCGCGTGAGGCCCAAATCCTCGCGCGTGCGCGCGCCCGGCGAGCTGCCGCCGCGCCCGTCTTCATCACGCTCGCGCTTGCGGGCGGCCGCAGAGCTCACGGCGCGCCGCACGAGGACGCTAAGCGTGTAAGCAGCCACCCCGCCAAACGCGATCCCCGCCGGAACCAGCGCGATCCCGGCGATCATCCCAATCGTGCTGTGCCCGGTGCTCGAAGCCCATTCATAGGCTCCCCACGTCACGGCCGTTACAAGCGCTGTCCCCCCCAGGGCACGGAGTGGCACGGGCTGATCCTACCGCGCCGCTGCGACGCAACACAGCTCGCCGTGGACAACCGCCCGGCCCGCGCGACCACGCTCGTCCGGGGCTATCCTTTCCCCAGGCAGCTTGCGGGCGAAGTGTTGTGGTTGCACAGAAGCCTTCCAAGCTTCTAGGGCGGGTTCGATTCCCGTCGCCCGCTTGAAGTACACCACGGGGAGTGGCGCAGTCTGGTAGCGCACCCGGCTGGGGGCCGGGCGGTCGCAGGTTCAAATCCTGTCTCCCCGATTCAAGAACAGCCTGCAAATCGCAAAGATTTAGGCACTGCGCTGAGGGCGGAAAAGCCGGGACGGGGAACCAACGGGGAACAAACTTTTCTAAAGACGTTCCCGATTGTGGTGCGCGGCGGCCTCGGGCCAGACGGGGCTTCGGGGCGGTGAACGCGTTGCGACACCTCGATCACTATCCACGTGCGACGGTGCGTGCTACCTAGCGATCGTGCGAGCTAGCTAGCAACCGAGCAAGCTACCTGGCACCCATCCAGAAGCCGACCTCGCCGTCGAGAGGACAGTCGATGTTCGCCACATGACCACGGCGAGCGTCGGGCCGGTACTCGGATTGGGCGAGGCTGTCGGGTTTAGGCGGTGCCATCCGGCGGGTTTAAGAGGATTTCGGGATGGCTCAGAATTTCTTGTCGTGTGATCGCGGGCAGGTGTTGTTGATGCCGCCATCGCTGGCGGATTGGGTCGA
>Ga0224555_1001733_pt1 | contig 28668 bp, 25 predicted proteins | sample 714S23034metaG_FD_180687 | JGI IMG/M metagenome (GOLD analysis project Ga0224555, IMG submission 180687) | Peat soil microbial communities from Stordalen Mire, Sweden - 717 S2 30-34 | ecosystem: Environmental > Terrestrial > Soil > Wetlands > Peat | place: Sweden: Norrbotten County, Stordalen...
CATAGCCCACAACACGCGGCTTAGTTCTTCAAGCGTCAATCCAAAATTGAACCAACGCCTCGAACCAGAATCTCTTCGTTTGCTAACTCAACTTTGGATTGACGCTTATTCGAAAGGTGCAACGAAAAAATTAGCCGGAGCGTAGCGACCGGCTGGATTGACTGGTTAGATATCACCTTGGCTTTAAGCCGAAGTACGCGTATGCCGCCGCTACTGCCAGCCCGAGCCACGTCTGACCAATGCTTGTTAGTGACGGAAGTACCTTCGGATAGTACATGCCTTTCATGAATGCAACAAGACCAGCAACAAGCCAAACCAAGATATACACGATCGTTACTATTTTTAGTATGCTCTTTGATGTTTCCGATGCGTCATCTGAAAGCATTCGTGCCCCAGGCGCTTCACCTGCCTGTGTAATTGCCAGTTCTGCGATTACCAGAGCCGAGACGAGGCCTCCAATTACTGTAAGCGTCTGCGCCATAACGTCATTGAAATCTGCGGGAGTTCTAGCTGTGCACCCGGATTTATTAACACAATCAACGATGTTATATGCAACACAAATGAGTCGCAAGTAGATTCCCAAAAGAACCACAGCAATTGCGCCACCGAACATTGACTTCATTTTCTTACATCCTTTCGCTTGGTGCTAAGGGTTTGTGAAACATAACAATGAACCTCCCCGCAGCAAGCTGCGGGGTATCTCATGGTTGGTAGCTACTCTCCAAGCGAAGCAAGCTTCGGGGAATATTACCCGGAGAGATTTAAAATACCCGACAAGTTTTTTCTGAAATTTCTTGCAATCATACTTCATTTTAAAAAAAATGAAAAGAGAAAAAACATTATTAAATCTTAAAATGGAAATTTCATCGTTGGGTATTTTGTGGTAATAAAGACCAAAAGCCAAGTTGGTATATCATGGGAAATTTGTCCAACTGCTATCAGATTGACCATGATTTATTTGATAAAATGAAGAGTAAGGATATTCTTGAAAACTATCTTGATTATATGATAAGTAAATAAGAAAAACATCAAAAGGAGGACTATCGCCAGCAAATCTCGCGGCGATCTGGATGCCATCGGTTTTTGAGCAAGATAAGAGTGAGTTACGACTATTTCCCAACCAACGGGCAGAGACGGGCTGTGCGTTCAGCACTTGTCAAATGATATATGAAAGAAAGGGTTGGGTCATTTTAGAAATTTGGAATCATTGCATGAGATATTGTCAAGAGTTGTGTATGAAGAATTAGGCGGCGATCCGTTTTTCTTCAATACCGTTGACGAATTTCACTCCCTTCACAACATCAGCCAAGCGCTCCGGACGATGTAATCGAATCCATCTTTTCTGAGCACATTGACATAATTTGAAGGCCATTGAGATGACTGTGCTTGCAGAAAAACAGCCTCTCACTTTATTTGTTCGTAATCGAACCGTCGCAAAGGTCGATTCAATCGGATTCGTGGTTCGAATGTGACGCCAGTGTTCAGCGGGGAAATCATAAAAGGTAAACAAAGCATCCCGATCCTTTTCCAGGCACTGGGCCGCTTTGGGATATTTTGCTTCATACGTATTCACAAAATCATTAAAATGACGTGCGGCTTCATCTTTGTTGGCTGCCTGCCAAATCTGATGCAATTTGGATTTCGCTTTGGATTGAAGGCTCTTGGGCAAATTGTTCAGAACATTAGCAGTCTTGTGTACCCAGCATCTTTGCCAACGGGTACCATCGTAGACTTTGCTCAACGCTTTCCAGAAACCCAAGGCGCCGTCACCAATCGCCAGTTGTGGTGCGGTAGTCAGGCCTCTGGATTTCAGGTCTAGTAAAAGTTGTTTCCATGACATTTCGCTTTCACGGAAACCGCCCTCTATCGCCACCAGTTCCTTTACACCATCAGCAGTGGCACCCATAATGACCAAAAGGCACTGTTTATCATCCATGCGAACGTTGCAGTAAATACCATCGGCCCAGAAATAGACATAACGTTTCTCTGAAAGATTACGCTTTTGCCATTGCTGAAACTCCTGCTGCCAAACCGTTTTGAGCCGACTGATCGTGGGGGCAGACAAACCCGGAGCATCTTTACCGACCAATGCTGCCAAGGCATCGCTAAAATCCCCGGTGGAAACACCTTTCAAATACAGCCACGGAATCAATTGTTCCATGCTTCTGGTCTTCCGCAGGTAAGGCGGCAATATGGCTGAACGGAAGGATACCCTTTCCGATTCCTGCAAAGACCGATCCCGTGTCCGAGGAACTTCCACAGGCACCGGTCCGATCCCCGTTTGAATCTGACGTTCGGGCAAATAACCATTGCGCACGATCCTCTGAAGACCAGTCTCGTCTCTTAAATCTTTATATTGGTTTAAGAATATTTCAATCTCGGCTTCCAGGGCATGGGCTAGCAAGTCTCTTGCTCCTTGACGTAAAATGTCTGAAATAGGGTCATCAACAAATCTCTCTGGTTTTTTTATCGCTACTACGTTATCTTTATTCATGGTGTGTGTATCCTTTCCTTTTGTTTTTTGGCCGGCTGACTGTCGCGAAACAACCAACCGGTGGATACACCACCTATCTTCCTAAACACAACTTTTGTTTATATCTCCATGCGACAATGAACACGGGAGACCCTTGTCGATGCCCGACAGAAGGGCAACGGGTGGATATAAGGAAACGAAGTTTCACCGGGTCGATAAGGGAGTCGGATTTGCCCATATTACCGCTTGTATCTCAAGGACAACATAACCTTGGGAGAGGGAAGGGGCAATACCTTCACCATGCTTCTGAAGGAGAGAAGAAAAGGAGATTGCGGCAACGCTATTAACTCTGAATATTTCGATAACTCCGGTGGAAGCTATACTGGAAGGCCAAGTGAAAGCGAAAGCCCCTGGAAGAAGATGATTGGAAAGCCGTATTCGGGAAAACCGAACGTCCGGTTTGATGAGGGGGAGCTGGAGATAGAACCATTTGGCAACTACGCCAGCTCTCTACTCTACTGAAAGAAATACTTGCACCACGATATTATCTTTTTAAGTAATTAAAGTTTAAGACAGCGGTTTTTCTGACGTTGCTTAAAACTTTAATCATCTGTTCATGAATTAAACCGTTGCTTGCCAGAAGACTCGGCGATTGCAAATGCCATTTTTTGCCTGCAATATCGGAAATAACGCCGCCTGCTTCTTCCACCATGAGACAGCCTGCAGCCGTGTCCCAGGGCTTTAGCTTTAATTCCCAGAAACCGTCAAAACGTCCCGCGGCAAGATACGCCAGATCAAGAGCCGCCGCTCCCGCGCGACGAATAGCCTGAACATTTATGGCCATCGAATTAAAATAATCGAGATTGTTTTCTTTGCTTTCTCGAATATCATAAGGAAACCCTGTAGCCAGAAGGCTTTTAGAAATATTATCAATGTGGGAAACCGTTAATTTCTTGTCATTCAAGTAAGCGCCTTCGCCGCGTTCGGCGACAAATATTTCATCCCTCATCGGATCATAAACGACACCCAGAATAATTTCACCTTCATTTTCCAGAGCGATGGAAACACAAAAAATAGGATAGCCGTGAGCGTAATTTGTTGTTCCATCCAGAGGGTCAATTATCCAGCGCAGTTTCCCGGCGCCGGTAATCATGGGCGATTCTTCCGATAAAATTCCATGATCGGGGAATTTTCGACTGAGTGCCGCAATGATCAAATCCTCGGACATTTTATCCGCTTCGGTAACCAGATTAATATCACCCTTATAATTAATTTCATGCTTTTGATTAAACTGCTCTTTCAATAATGCGCCAGCCTTACGCGCTAAATCCACTGCAAATAATTTCCATTGCAACATATACAAATACTCCTGTCATAATAATTTTGGATTATAGTAATAATAAAATTTAAAATAAATATAAAAAATAATGTAATAATAAGTTTTGTTTTAAGGAGTTGTGTTACAATAAATTTAATGCTAAACAAAAACAAATAAATATAGCTATTTGTGATTTATATATGCTTACAGAAAAAAATCCATGTAATAATTCGCAAGAATTAAAAGCAAGAAGAGAAGCCTTGGGTCTTTCTCTTGCAGATGTGTTCCAGCGTACACGCATAAGAATTGTCTATCTGCAAGCCATAGAAAATAACGACTTTCATCTGTTGCCGGTTCCTGTTTACGCAAAGAATTTCATCAAAACTTACGCCCGCGCTTTGGGCATTGACAGTAAGCCAATACTTATCAATTACGAAGATTATCTTAATTCCGAAAAAGGGTTACAAACATCAACGCCGGAAAATGTTTCAGATAGAGAGCTTTTTTTTACAAGAATCGCCCGTCCTAAAATTTATTTGGGGATTACCTTCGTTTTAATAGCTATCAGTGTTGTGGCTTGGTTAATTTCCAAACAATATCAATCATCATCTGATATCATTAACTCCACAAAGAGAATCGCTGTCTCTGTTTCGGAAAATAAGGAACAAATTGTAAATTCTCCGGTTAATGCTACGGCTCCAATAAACCAACAGGCAAAAGATAGTCCCAACCTTGCGCCAAATGAAATTAATAAACAATCACAAGTTAAGGCGCAATCAATTTCCTCCAAAACGGAAAATAATGTCGAAAAACCTTCAAAAGAACAAGTCTCGTCGTCGGTTAAAAATGTACAACCTGCAGTTAATAGCGAAGAAGCCAGCCTCTTAATTATTAGCGCAATTGAAGAAACATGGATAAGGATTAAAGCCGATCAAAATCCCTCGTTCCAAGTTCTGTTAAAGCCTGGAGAAAAATTTGAACGCAAAGCAGTAAGCTTTAATATGGATATCGGCAATGCCGGTGGGATTAAGATACAATTTAAGGGTAAAAATATAGAAAACCTGGGGAAGTCGGGACAGGTAACCCACTTGCGATTACCATAACTAAAAAATGAAAATTAAAGAGGGAATATTATGTTTGGAATAGGCATGCCGGAATTACTAATATATTAGTAATTATTTTGATTATTTTTGGCGTAGGGAAATTGCCGGAAATTGGTTCTGCTCTGGGCAAAGGAATTAAAAACTTCAAGAAATCGATGAACGAAAATAACGAAATTTCCGATCAGGCAGCAAAAGAAGAAAAACTTCTAACAGGCAAAAACATACGACTCAATGATTTGGGTTTTTGTGCTAGACTATATTCCTTCTATCCTAAGGGAAATTATATAGAGCCTTGTTTTGAGTAATTTTCTTTAATTCCACTGGTAGTGTTGAAAAAAGTGCAGTATGCGTGGATGATCAAAACGGGACATCATCTACCGGCACGTTGCCATTATTTAGGCTTACAGGCGCGGCCTCGGAAGATGATTCGTCTGTTTTGTTCTGACCTTTGGAATCGAGCATTTGCATATTGCTGGCAACTATTTCCGTAGTGAAACGTTTAACACCATCCTTATCTTCCCACGAACGGGTTTGAATTCTCCCCTCAATGAAAATCAGTTTGCCTTTAACGAGATAGTTCCCACATATTTCTGCTAACTTCCCAAAAGTAACTATTCTGTGCCACTCCGTTTTTTGAACTTTTTCCCCGTTTTTATCTTTCCATTGTTCGTCCGTGGCTAAATTAAAATTTGTGATCATTGTGCCATCGGGCGTATAACGAACTTCCGGATCTTTGCCCAGTCTGCCAATCAATGTTGCCTTGTTTACCATTTTTTACCCACCCCCTATTAATAAATCTTTACTATAATACATAACATCATCGCTTGTGGCAAACTAATTTTGTGTATAAAATTTAAAATAAAGCATTATTCACCATATAACATTATACAATCACAATCATGCTTGACTATTTGGTAAAAAAAATATATTCAAATAAACTTTATAAAAGTGGAGAAATCATGGAAGATAATGATCTTTTAAAGGTTCGTCTGGAAAAAATCGCAGCCTTAAAAGCAGCTGGGGTTGATTTATATCCCAATAATGTTCGGCCCCAAAACACAACGGCGGAAATATTAACTGAGTTTTGCAATTCCGAAGCGGAAGCGCTGGCTCAGCAAAAGCAACTGTTTTCCATAGCTGGGCGTTTAATGGCAGTACGTAATTTTGGTAAGGCGGCATTTGTTAAAATACAAGACCGGAAAGGCCAGATCCAAAGTTACATAGCTAAAGATCTGCTCAGCGAAAACGCTTTTTTCGTTTTCAAAAAATTGGACATCGGTGATATTATTTATATTTCCGGGAAACTCTTTCGCACTAAGACCCATGAATTGACCATAGAAGCGCATGATTTACGTCTCTTGTCAAAAGCTATACACCCGCTTCCGGAAAAGTGGCATGGCCTGACTGATGTGGAAACAAGATACCGTCAAAGGCACCTTGATTTAATATCCAACCCGGCAGTTAAAGAAATTTTTTTCCGGCGAAGCCGGATTATCCAGCTTATACGGCAATTCATGGATAAACACGATTTTCTGGAAGTCGAAACACCGATGATGCAGCCACGCGCTGGCGGCGCTGTAGCCCGTCCCTTTAAAACCCATCATAATTCTTTAGATATGGATTTATACTTGCGCATTGCGCCGGAACTTTATTTAAAACGTCTCATTACCGGTGGAATGGAAAGAGTCTACGAAATTAATAGGAACTTTCGCAACGAAGGTATTTCCACTTTTCATAATCCGGAATTTACAATGCTCGAGTTTTACATGAGTTACGCTACTTATGAAGATTTGATGTCTTATACTGAAGAGTTGTTTGCTTTTATCGCTACCAATATATTTGGTGGATTGAAATTTAATTATCAGAATACAGAAATCGATTTGACCCCGCCCTGGCGGCGCATCTCTGTAAAAGAAGCTCTCATACAAATAGCAGGCATGGAGCCAGCCGTGTTGGAAAATCAAGTCCAAGCTTTAGCCTTTGCTCAAAAAAAAGGTTGCAAAGTAAAAGAAACCGATCTTTTAGGGAAGGTTTTAATGGCTATTTTTGATGAAGTTGTGGAAAAAAAACTTATCCAACCTACATTTGTAACCGATTATCCGGTGGCCGTTTCCCCACTTTCGAGGAGATCAAACAGTGATCCTGATATTGTCGATCGCTTTGAGTTGTATATTTACGGCCGGGAAATAGCCAATGCCTTTTCCGAATTGAATGACCCTGCCGATCAAAGAGAAAGATTTATGCAACAATTACAGGAAAGAGAAGCTGGTGATGACGAAGCTCACGAAATGGACGAAGATTACATCCGAACATTGGAATACGCTATGCCGCCTACAGCCGGCGAAGGCATTGGCATTGATCGCCTGGTAATGCTTTTTACCGATTCAGCTTCTATCAGAGACGTTATTTTATTTCCGCTACTGAGAGCTAAACAGGAATATTAACTAATATTTTCTAAAAAATCAGATTGGTCTTGAATACAGGATATAATATTTTGATACCATATGAGCTTTTTATAAGTAGACGTTATTTGAGTGCAAAGCGCAAACAAATATTTGTTTCGATCATTACGTTTATATCGATCTTTGGCATTTTTTTGGGTGTAGCGGCCTTGATTATTGTGCTGGCGGTTATGAATGGATTTGAAGAGGACTTACGCACAAAAATTTTGGGCACTAAATCCCATATTGAACTAACAACTGATATGACCGGCCCTATGAAAGATTATCAAAAAGTTCGCGAACGAATTGCGGATACAGAAGGGGTTGTTGCGTCCACGCCATTTATTTACAGCCAGGCAATGATCCGCAACGGTAATGGTGTTACCGGTGTAATTATTCGTGGGTTGGATACTCAAAGCGCTTTTAAAGTAATCAATTTGGGGAAAATTAAAGAAGGCAGTATTGAATATCTCAACAAAATTCCTCCTGAACTTTCTCTGAATTATAGAAAAGAAAATGTGCCGCCAGATGGAATTGTCATCGGTAAGGAAATGGCTAGAAATCTTGGTATTTATCTTCACGATACTATCACAATAATTTCGCCGGTGAGTATTTCCACACCCATGGGCATGATGCCCCGCATGAAAAAATTTATTGTTGTTGGTATCTTCGAATCCGGATTTTACGAATACGATTCGACATTGGCTTATTTATCTTTACATAGCTGTCAGGATTTTTTGCAAATGGGTGATACCGTTACTGGACTTGATATAAAAGTCGACGATATTTACAAAGCAGATAGTATTGCCCGAAAAATTCAAAGCAAATTGGGTTTTCCCTTTTGGGCGCAAAACTGGATGCAAATGAATAAGAACTTTTTTTCCGCTTTAAAACTGGAGAAACGCGTCATGTTTATTATTCTGAGTTTAATTGTTCTTGTCGCCGCTTTTAATATAATCAGCGCTTTAATAATGATTGTCATGGAAAAAAGCAAGGATATTGCCATTCTGAAATCAATGGGGGCAACTTCCCGCAGCATTATGAAAATATTTATTTATCAGGGTCTGATTATCGGTGTTATCGGCACGGCTTTGGGATGTGTTGCCGGCGTAACTGTAGCTTTAAATGTTCAAAAAGTATCGATTTTTGTGGAGAAAATCTTCCACTTCAAGATTTTACCCGGAGATGTTTATTACTTAAGTGAACTCCCATCTAAGATTAACTATGCTGATGTCGTTATCATTGTTATCGGTACGCTGCTTATTTGCTTCTTATCAACAATTTACCCCTCTTTAAAGGCTTCCAAGTCGGATCCGGCTGAAGCCTTAAGATACGAATAAAATTAAGATAGCCAATTTATAAAATATGATCATACTGAAAAATTTGTCAAAAACATTTATTAAAGATGGAAATAAAATAGAAGTTTTGCGCGGTCTGGACCTGCAAATTAAAAAAGGTGAATCCTTAGCAATCCTTGGTGTTTCCGGTGCTGGCAAAAGCACACTCATTCATATTCTGGGCATGTTGGATCACCCTACAGAAGGTTGTCTTTCCATTAATGGCATGAACGTTTTTGAGTGGGATGAAAATAAAATAGCTCGTTTCCGCAACTCGTCGATTGGTTTTGTTTTTCAATTTAATAATTTGCTCCCGGAATTCAATGCTTTGGAAAACACCATGATGCCGGCTTTAATTAGCGGGATGTCCAAGAAACAAGCCGGAGAAAAAGCTTGCAAATTGTTGAGTGAAGTTGGATTAGAACATAGAATAAAGCACAAGCCGGGAGAACTATCCGGCGGCGAACAACAGCGCGTGGCCATTGCCCGTGCCTTAGTGATGGAGCCGGAGATATTGCTTGTCGACGAACCTACGGGAAATCTTGACACAGAGACAGGAAAAAAGATAGAAGACATTTTAGTCAATTTAAATGCAATAAAAAATATTACCCTTGTCACTGTGACTCATAACAAATTGCTGGCAGAAAGGATGTCCGGCAGGATTTCCCTGCGCGATGGGAGAATTTATGACTATTAATAAAGTAGTTTATCAAATATACTTAACCTTTTTACTTTTAATTCTTTTTTTGATTCCTCAAGCGCATTCTCAGGAATTAAAAAAAATTAGCATACTGCCTTTTGAAGTTTACAGTAGTGGCAATATCGCGGCAATCAAGGAATCTCTATATAAAAATTTGGTCGAAGAATTAAAAAAAGGGAAACTTGTTCAAATAATTCCAGCGGATGCCTTCCTTCAGAGCAATATCAAAATGGATGAAAAACAGGCAATCAAGAATGGAAAATCTCTGGGCGCTGATTTTGTGATTATCGGCAGCTTAACCCAATTAGGTGAAACTTTAAATGTTGATGCCAAGATAGTTGATGTAGCCAAGGGAAATATCTTGTCCACAGTTTCCATTCAAGGCAAAGGGTTAGCCAACATTGGTGCGATAGCGACGCAATTAAAAACAGAAATTCTTGTTCACACCGGATTAGTTCAAAAAATAGCCAGGATTGAAATTCGAGGGAACCGGAAGATCGAATCTTCCGCTATCATCGCGCAAATCAAAAGCAAGGTGGGCGATAATTTTTTCGAAGCAGAAATAGCCGCTGATATTAAAACAATTTTCAAAATGGGCTTTTTCTTAGACGTAACTGCAGAGTCGACGTCAATATCCGAAGGGAAAGTCATCACTTTTATTGTGCAGGAAAAAGGACTAATTTCAGAAATTCTGATTAACGGAAATAAAGCCTTAAGTAAAGATGATATTAAAGAAGTTATGACAATTAAGACCAGACAAAGTCTGAATCAGGAAAAAATTAAAGCTGATGTAGAAAAAATAAAAACCCTTTATGACAGTAAGGCGTATTACAATGTTGAGATAAACGATAAAGTCGAACAAGACGAAAAAAAAGATTTTCGTGTAATTCTAGACATAAAAGAAAATGACAGGCTCTACGTTAAATCGATTATTTTTGAAGGTAACGAAGCCTACTCTTCAAAAGAGCTCAGAAACATGATGAGTACTTCTGAACACGGCATATTTTCTTTCATTACTGATTCCGGATTACTCAAGCGCGATCAACTTAAACAAGACATTGGTAAATTAGCCGCTTATTATTTCAATAATGGGTTTATCAATTCTCAAGTTGGCGAGCCGGAAATAACTATCGATAAAAAAGGGATTTACATAAAAATTAAAATTAAAGAAGGAAAAAGGTTTAAAATCGACAAAGTGGAAATTTCCGGTGATTTACTGGAAAAGTCCAGAACTGAGTTATTGCAGTCATTGAAAGTAAAAAAAGGTGATAATTATAGTCGCGAAGCAATTATGAAGGACATCGATTTCTTAACTCAAGCCTGCAATGATGAAGGTTATGCCAATGCCGATATTAATCCTAAAATTAATCCCAAAGAAAATGAACAAATAGTTGATGTAGACTTTAAAATAACCAAAGGTGAACTGGTTTATATTAATCATATTAACATTTCCGGCAATAACATTACGCGTGATAAGGTTATCCGTCGCCAGTTGGAAGTAGTTGAAGGGGCCTTGTATTCCAGCAGCAAATTAAGAAACAGTTATAGTAATTTGAACCGGCTACGGTATTTTGAAGAAGTTGATTTTCAAACAGAAAAAGGATCCGATAAAAGTAAAGATGACATTAATATCCGGGTCAAGGAAAAAAGTACGGGTATGTTCATGGTGGGTGCCGGTTATAGCGCCGTTGATCAGGCCGTTATTATGGCTCAGATTACCCAGCAAAATTTCCTGGGCTATGGTCAAATTTTAAGCCTGAAAGCATCTTTGGGTTCCACTACCAATAATATTGATTTATCTTTCACAGAACCATGGCTTTTTGATCTGCCCCTTTGGTGTAAAGCGGACATCTGGAAATATAAAAAAGATTATGACTCTTACTCCTTGGATTCACGCGGAGCAGGGGTTACTTTAGGTTACCCGCTTTGGGAAAAAATTGTCGGCTACGCCGGTTATAAACTTACTGCCGATGATATTGATAATGTTTTATCTACAGCTCCTTTTCAAATTATATCTCAAGAAGGCCAATTAATTACCAGTGCCGTAACATTAACTTTAGTTCGCGATACGACGGATGATTATATGTTCCCCACTAAGGGAACAAAGGCCAATATTTCAGTTACACAAGCGGGAGGACCATTACAAGGCGACGCAAGTTATACCCAATATGGAGCAAGCCTTTTTGCTTACTACCCCCTGCCCTTAGATGTTGTTTTTGGAGCAAAGGGCCGGATCGGCTATATCCAAAGCCACAATGGAGAAGAAAATATTCCCATTTCCGTTAGATATGTTTTAGGAGGGATTAATTCTCTGCGCGGTTTTCGCTACATCGGTACGACCAATCCGGGAACGGACGATGTAATTGGTGGTACAACTATGTTACTCTTTAACGTTGAAATGGTTTTTCCTTTTATTAAGGATGCGGGTATGAAAGGCGTTATTTTTTACGATGCCGGCAACACCTGGAATGACAGGTATTACCTTGATGATTTACGGCAGTCCGTGGGATTAGGTATTCGCTGGTATTCGCCGATTGGTCCTTTAAGGCTTGAATATGGTTACATAATTAACCGCAAAGGATTAAACGATGACTCAACAGGCCGCTTTGAATTTACCATCGGCATGCCTATGTAATCAGGAAATGGAAGAAACAAATTTCAAATATTTTTTGGTCACAAATAAATTAAGAGAGGAGATTTTATATGAAAAGAAATATTTATCTAATGTCAGGAATTATCTTGTTGTTTTTTGTTTGGAGCACGAGTTCTTCGGCTGCGGATAAAATTGGCTTTGTTAACTTACCGACAGTAATACAAGATTCCACTGCCGGCAAAAAGGCTGCTGAAGATTTTAAAAAATTCCTTGAAAAGAAAACTCAGGAAGTCAAATCATCAGAAAATGAATTAAAGAAGATGAATGATGAACTGGTAAAACAAACTTCAATTATGACGCAAAGCGCGCGAAATGCAAAGGAAGATGCTTACCAAAAGAAATTACGTTCTCATCAATTTCTAGTAAAGGATACGAATGAAGAACTTACAAAGCGCGATGAAGAGATGAGTCAAAAGCTGATGCCGGCAATACAAAAAGCTATCAAAAATATAGCAGAAAAAGAAAAATATGTTGCAATTTTCATTGTAGGAATTCCTAACGTGCCTGTAGCATATTACTCCAAGGAAAATGACATTAGCAAAAAGGTTATTGAAGAATTCAATAAAATAAATTAACGGTAAAATCATTATTCAATGAAAATGACGCTGGCGGAAATAGCCTTGTTTCTTGGCGGTACTGTCATTGGCGCGGATGACACAATTATCAACAATATCCGGTCCATTGAGGAGGCAAATGAAGGTGATCTCACCTTCATTGCCAACAAGAAGTATTTAAAGAAACTGAAGCTGACTAAAGCATCGGCTATTCTTGCCCCGCCGCAAACAGCGGCGGAAGGCAAGAATCTAATTATTGTGGCCGACCCTTATGCTGCTTTGGGAAAATTATTAACACTTTTTTTCCCATTAGAACATGGCCATAGCGGTGTAAGTCCAGACGCTTATATTGAAGATGGCGCTATTGTATCTCCGGGAGCAACAATTTTTCCCCAGGCTTTTATCAGTAAGGGGGCAACGATCGGTAAGGGAACGGTTATTTATCCCGGTGTCTTTATCGGCAATAATGCTTTCATTGGTGAGGATTCAATACTTTATGCCAATGTCACCATTTATCACTCTTGCATTATTGGTAAACGGGTCATTTTGCATTCCGGAGTTGTGATCGGTGCTGATGGGTTTGGTTTTGCATCCCCCGGCAAGGACAATACCAAAATTCCGCAAGTTGGCTTTGTGCAAATTGATGACGATGTGGAAATAGGTGCCAATACTACCATTGATCGTGCCGCACTGGGTAGAACATGGATCCAGCGCAATGTTAAAATTGATAATCTTGTCCAGATCGCCCATAATGTCGTTATTGGTGAAAATTCGGCCATTGCCGCCCAAGTCGGCATTTCCGGAAGCACTAAGCTAGGTAAAAGTGTAATGGTTGGCGGACAGGCAGGCATGGTCGGACATATTAATATTGGTGACGGTGTAATAATTGCGGCCGCATCATCAGTCCATAAGAATATTAAGCCCGGACAGATTGTTGTCGGGAGTCCGCAAGTGTCGCATGATGAATGGCTAAAAATTGAAGCCTGTAAGTTAAGGCTTCCGCGAATGAGAGTAATGCTTGAGGAACTGGTAAAGAAAGTTGAATATCTTCAAGCAAAAATAAATAAATCTTCAAATGAAGGTTAGATAAATGAATATTCATTCCACAGCAATTATTTCTCCGGATGCACAATTGGAAGAAGGTGTTGAAATCGGGCCTTATGTGGTGATTGGAACTGACGTGAAAATCGGAAAAAACACGATCATTGGCCCTCATGCAGTAATAGAAGATTTTACCCACATTGGTGAAGGATGCCACATACATCAGTTTTGTTCCATTGGAGCGCCTCCTCAGGATTTGAAATTCGGTGGAGAAAAGACCCGTGTAGTTATTGGCAACTTCAATACTATTCGGGAATTTGTAACCATTAACCGCTCCACGAAAGCTGATATCGGCGTAACTATTATTGGTGATTACAATCTCCTTATGGCTTATTGCCATGTGGCGCATAATTGTAAGTTAGGCGATAGAATTGTTATGGCCAACGCAGCAACTTTGGCTGGTCATGTCCTTGTTGAAGACTATGCTATTATTGGCGGGTTAACTGGTATACATCAATTTTCCTCTATCGGTGCCCATTGTATTATTGGGGGAGTCTCAGCGGTTGTCAAGGATGTGCCTCCTTATACCATGGCTTCCGGTAACCATGCCAAACTGTTCGGCTTAAATCTTGTCGGACTTAAAAGACGCAATTTTTCGGAAAAAACGATCAAGGCACTTAAAGACGCCTATCGGATTATTTTCCGTTCTCATCTTCTTCTGAAAGAGGCTTTAAAAAAAGCACAGGACGAAGTGGAAGATGTCCCGGAAGTAAAGCATTTTATAAAATTTATCAAAGAATCGGAAAGAGGCGTTTGCCGCTGATATTATGAATGTGAAGAAAAAGAAAATAAAGATTGGCGTTATCGGAATCGGCCATCTAGGCAATTATCATCTGCAGAAATATCAGAAATTAGAAAATTGTAAAATTGTTGCCGTAGCTGATGCACTTTCGGACAAGGCCAAAAAAGCGGCAGATATTTATAAATGTAATGCCTTTACTGATCACAGCGCAATGCTGAGTAAAGTTGATGCCGTAAGCATAGCCGTACCTACAGGCGAACACTATAAGGTTGCCAGGGATTTTTTAGCGGCAGGTGTGGATGTCTTGATAGAAAAGCCCATCTGTGCAACTTTGGTCCAAGCAGATGAATTAATAGGATTAGCACAGAAGAATAATTTGATTCTTCAGGTTGGCTTTGTCGAAAGATTCAACCCTGCAATCATGGCCCTGGAAAATGTCATCGAGAAACCAATGTTCATTGAAGCACATCGATTGCATCCATTCTTCGAGCGCGGCACTGATGTTGACGTTATCCTGGATTTGATGATTCACGATCTGGACATTATTTTGAAATTTGTAAATTCTCCGCTTACCAGCGTGGAAGCAGTTGGAGTTCCCATTCTTTCCGATAAAATTGATATTTCTAATGTAAGGCTTTCTTTTAATTCGGGCTGCATCGCCAACATTACAGCCAGCCGCATCAGCGCCAAGACCATGCAAAAAATCCGTTTTTTCGGAGCGGAAGGATATCACGCGGTCGATTGCCAGAAACGGGAAATTTTATCTTTGGGCAAAAGGAAAAATGATGCGGGTCAGGTGGAAATTTATCAAAACAACATCGAAATTGGCAGTCATGATCCTCTGGAAGAAGAAATTCGCTGCTTTGTCAATTCTGTGATCAATCGAACGCGACCACTTATTTCAGGAGAAGATGCCCGCAAATCTTTGGAACTGGCTACAGATATAATTCAGAAAATGAAAACCGCCAAGGTACCATAAAATGATTCCTATGGTTGATCTTAAAAGACAATATCATACCCTGAAAAGTGAAATTGATGCCGCCATCGGGGACGTTTTAGAACAAACACAATTTATTCTCGGCCCCAATGTCAGTAAGTTGGAAGAAGAAATCGCCGCTTATCACGGTTTGCCTTATGCTGTAGGAGTGGCCAACGGAACTGACGCCCTGCTTCTGGCGCTCCGCGCCTGCGGCGTTGAGGCCGGAGATGAAGTCATTACAACTCCTTTTACCTTTATCGCTACAGCGGAAGTAATCGCCATTTTAAAGGCAACGCCCGTTTTTGTGGACATTTGTCCCGATAATTTTAACCTCGATTGCAACCAGATTGCTGATAAAATAACTTCTAAAACAAAGGCAATTATTCCGGTGCATTTATTCGGCCATCCTGCCGACATGACGCCAATTATGGAAATAGCCCGAAGACACAACCTCAAAGTGATTGAAGATTGCGCGCAGGCTTTCGGAGCTAAATATAATGATAAGAAAGTTGGCACTATTGGCGATGCCGGCTGTTTTAGTTTCTTCCCCAGTAAAAATTTGGCTGGTTATGGTGATGGCGGCATGGTCATAACGAAAAGCGAAGAGATCGCCAGACAAGTAAAAATGTTGCGTAATCATGGCAGCTCAAAGCGCTATTATCATCAGGAAATCGGCTACAACAGCCGCCTTGATGAAATTCAGGCCGCCGTCATTCGCATTAAACTCAAAAAAATAGATCAGTTTAACGCAGCGCGCCGTCAAAATGCAGGGGCTTATTGTGCGGCCATCAGCAGTAAAAATATAATATTGCCTACTATAGCTTCCGGTTGCGAACATGTTTATCACCAATTTACTATTCGCGCGAAAAATCGGGATGTTTTGGCTAACGCTCTTCAAAAAAAAGATATCGCCTCGGCAGTTTATTATCCGGTGCCTCTGAACCAGCAGGAAGTTTTTTTGAAGTTGCATAATGCTTCAGTAAAAATGCCTGTGAGTGAAAATTGTGCGCAGGAAGTTCTTTCCCTGCCGATGTTCCCGGAATTGAACCAAGAAGAAATCGGCCTTATTGCCGACGTGATTAACAATGCCTCTTGAAGAAAAAAATCCAGTTCCATTAATAAACTCTGTGCATAAAAAAAACAAAACAATTATGATCATTGCCGGTGAGGCTTCCGGTGATATGCACGGCGCCAATCTCGTCAGAGAAATGTTAAAAATTAACCCGGCGCTAAATTTTTACGGCATCGGCGGTAACAAGTTGCGGGAAGAAGGAGTAAAACTTTTTGCCAACGCCTCCGCTATGGCTGTTGTCGGTTTGACCGAGGTTATATCAAAATTTGGTACTTTATTTAGAATCATCCGGCAAGTGAAAAAATCTCTGGACGAAATGAAGCCGGAACTTGTCATTTTAATCGACTATCCGGATTTTAATTTGAATTTTGTCGCACCGGCAGCAAAAAAAAGGAATATAAAAATATTTTATTATATCAGTCCGCAAGTCTGGGCATGGCGCAAAAGCCGAATTAATAAAATTAAGAAATTGGTAGATAAAATGGCTGTCATTCTTCCCTTTGAAGTCGATACATACGCGGCAAAAGGGTTTGCGGTTGATTATGTGGGGCACCCCTTGCTGGATATGGTGAAACTGAATTATTCAAAACAGGAATCTAGAAAAAAATTCGGTCTTGCCGAAAATAAAATCACTATTGGAATTTTGCCCGGCAGCCGGCTTTCGGAAGTAAGAAAACTAATGCCGGAACTGCTGCGGGCAGCCGAAATATTAGCGCAAAAAATTCCGGATGTACAATTTGTCCTGCCGCTGGCGGATACGCTCGAAGAAAAAATCATAACTGAAATTATTTCCAGATTTACGGTAAACGTACATATAATTTCCGATAATACATACGATGTTATTTCCTGCGCTGATTTAGCTTTGGTTGCATCGGGAACAGCGACGCTCGAAACAGCTCTCTTGGGTGTTCCCATGGTTATCGTCTATAAAATTTCTCTCCTTTCTTACGTTATCGGCAGGTTGTTCGTTCATGTAAAAAACATCGGTCTTGTCAATATTATTGCCGGGAAAACCATTGTTCCGGAACTGATTCAAGGTGATACCAGCGGTAAGCGTATTGCCGAAGAGGCCCTGGCAATTTTAACGAATGAAGAAAAAAAGCAGGAAATGATAAAAGGACTGGAAGCAATTCGCGCCAGGCTGGGCGAACCCGGCGCTGCAATAAGAGCTGCGCAAATTGCCTGCGATATGATATAGGAACAACTATGGAAACTTTTAACAGATTGTTATTAATGGCCAAGCAATATTATGTACGCTTTATCTTTGCTGCGATTTGCATGATCATTGCCGGAGGCTTGCAAGCCGCTCTGCCGCTGATTTCCAAACCGGCCATTGACGAAATATTTGTAAGTAAAAATATTGCCGCGCTGAAATGGATTCCCTTTGCGGTAATAGCAATTTTCCTGTTTAAAGGATTGTGCAATTATGGACAGGCCATTTTGATGAGCTCCATAGGATTGCGCATTGTTACGGATTTACGCAATAAACTCTATGAACAAATTCAGAAACAATCCTTATCTTTTTTTGCCGATCATCCCACCGGATTGTTGATGTCAAGGATTACCAATGATGTTCAGTCCGTTCAAACCGCTTCAGCGGAGGCAATAACAGCATTAGTCAAAGACAGCTTTATGCTGATATCATTAGTGGGGGTTATTTTCTATACCGACTGGAAACTGGCACTCATTGCGATAATCGTCTTTCCGCTGACTATTTATCCTATTGCCATGTTTGGCAGAAAAATGCGCAAGGTGACAACCTCAACGCAAATCACCATGGGAACCTTGAATTCCCTTTTGCAGGAAACCATTTCCGGAACCCGCATTGTCAAGGCATTCGGCATGGAAAAATACGAGAGCAAAAGATTCGCCGCGGAAAACGAGAGACTGTTTAAATATAACATGAAAGCCGTCTCCGTAAACGCCATTTCCAGTCCCTTAATGGATTTTCTGGGCGGATTGGGAATAGCCGCCGTCATTTTTTACGGCGGCTATAATGTTGTTCATGGCCATTCCACTCCCGGCACTTTCTTCTCTTTTATTGCTGCGCTGCTGATGCTTTACGAACCGGTTAAACGGCTCACCAATATCAATAACACCATCAATCAGGGCATTGCCGGCGCCGACCGTATTTTCAGCATCATTGACCTCACTCCGGATATTGAAGATAAGCCCGGTGCTATCAATCTTCCATCCATTAATCGCGGCATCGATATCGATAATGTTACGTTCTGCTATGAAAAAACACCGGTATTGAAAAATATAAATCTTTCCATTAAATCCGGTGAGGTTGTCGCGTTTGTAGGTATGAGCGGAGGAGGAAAGACATCGCTGGTTAATCTGATACCAAGATTTTATGATGTCTGCGAAGGCCGTATTTTGATTGACGGCCATGATATAAGGGATATCTCTCTGCAATCACTGCGCAAGCAGATTGCCATAGTGACGCAGCAAACAATACTTTTTAATGACACGGTAAGAAATAATATTGCCTATGGTGATATCGAAAGAACTGAAGATGATATCATTAACGCAGCCAAAGCGGCCAACGCTCATGATTTCATCATGAGACTGCCTAAGGGATATGATGCCAATATCGGTGAATTGGGCACCAAGCTCTCCGGAGGAGAAAAACAACGTCTTTCCATTGCCCGGGCGCTGCTCAAAAACGCTCCTATTTTAATCCTTGATGAGGCCACTTCTTCGCTGGATACGGAAGCGGAAATTGAAGTGCAGGATGCGTTGGATAATCTCATGAAAGGGCGTACAACTTTAGTTATTGCTCATAGGCTTTCCACAATCCGCAATGCCGATAGAATTATTGCATTAGTTAATGGAGAAATTATTGAAGAAGGCGACCACGAAACGTTGCTTAAGAAAAAGGGTGAATATTTCCGTCTGTATAATTTGCAGTTTAAAGATGAAGAAAGTGATGAGAAAAATGATCGATTGGCAAAGGATATGGGATGATGATGGAATTACCGGTTGGTACAGCCCTGTCAAAATAATTGCATATATCCTTTCTTTTTTTTATCGTCTTATTATCAATTTTCGTAATTGGCTCTATGATCATAAAATATTTAAAGAGGTAGTTCTTCCTTGTCCTGTGATCAGCGTCGGCAACATCACCGTAGGTGGTACGGGCAAAACTCCCTGTGTAATTATGCTGGCTCAAATGCTGCAAGAAAACGGGTTTAAGCCGGCAATTCTCAGCCGGGGGTACAGCGGCAAAAGTATTCATCCCGTTAATATTGTATCGGATGGTCACAAGATTTTGCTCGACAGCGAAACTGCCGGAGATGAACCGTTCCTAATTGCCCAGGTTCTAAAACGTGTTCCTGTGATTACCGGAGCTAAAAGAATTGTTACCGGGGAAGCAGCCATCAATCAATTCGGAGCGAATGTGCTCATTTGTGACGATGCCATGCAACACCGGCAAATCTTCAGAGATGTTAATTTAGTTTTATTTGACAGCCATAGTTTAAATAGGAAAAATTATATCCTCCCACGGGGAAGGCTGCGTGAACCAATAGCCGGGCTTGGCCGGGCCAGCGCCTTTGTGCTCACGCGGACCAATGAAGTACAACAAATGAAAAATACGATCGGAAAATTAGCCCAAACTGAAAAGATTCCCATTTTCATGAGTATTCATAAACCGAAGGATATCGTCAAGGGAGATTACAGCGCGCAAAAATCGATTTCCATTCTTGCAGGTAAAAAGGTTTGCGCGTTTTGCGGAATTGCCAATCCCGATTCATTTAGAAAAACTTTATCGGATGCCCAAACGCAAGTCTTGTCATTTGATATTTTTCCCGATCATCACCGTTACAGTCAATGCGAGTTGGAAAAAATCAAGGTTAAATTTGTTGATTGTCACGCCGATTTTATTGTTTCCACGCAAAAAGACGGCGCGCGCCTCAAGGAATTCCCCGAATTTCTAAACTTGATTTACATGCTGCGTATTGAGCTGGAGATTGTTCCTTCCGGAGAATCATTTAAAAAATTTATATTGGACAGGCTTGCTACAGCGCAAAAAAATAAGCTGACTACGAGGATGCCTGCTTGAAAAAAAGATTAATAATAAATTTATTCAGACATATTCCTTTGAGCTTAAGAAGGATTCTGGCCTTTTTTATAGCCAGGCTGGCTTACTATATTTCTCTGAAGCATCGGCTTATCACCATTCATAATTTAATGCGCTCCTTTCCCGATAGGCCGCTAAAGGAAATTATCAGGCTGGCGAAAGAGTCATATATAAGCGCTGCCCTTGTTGTCGTCGATTTTTTAGATATTCCGTATTTAAACAAAAATAATTTGCACCAATGGATTAGCATTGAAGGCTTGGATAATTACACTGAAGCCTGTAAGAAAGGAAAAGGAGTGCTGATTTTTAGCGCTCATTTCGGCAACTGGGAAATAGGTAACGCGGCATTGGCGATAATGACGCAGCCGTTTATTTTTGTTTACCGCGTTTTCGATAGCCCATTTTTAGAAAGAATCATCACGGATGTCCGCGCTTCTTACGGCAATATTTCTCTTTCTAAAGAGAATGCTATGCGGCCGATGATTCGCTTGTTGAAAAATGGCGCCACAATTAATCTCCTCATTGATCAAAATGTTACTTGGTATGAAGGAGTGTTTGTTGACTTTTTTGGCCGAAAAGCTTGTACAACACCTGGTCTGGCTCTATTGGCTTTGCATACAAAAGCGCAGGTGCTGCCCGTCTTTACCCGCCGCCTGCCCGATGGTAAATATTTACTGAAGATTGGCAAAAAGGTTGAAATTGTCAGTTCCGGGAATCGTGATACTGATGTATTAATCAATACGCAGAATTTCACTAAAATTATTGAAGAAAAAATTCGTCAATATCCCGAGCAATGGTTTTGGATACATCAACGCTGGAAGACAAATCTCTATCAGGTAAAACAAAAAGGATAAATAATTGAAGCCTGAAAATATCAAAAAATTGCCGCGAGAAGGTGTAGATAAAATTTTGATTCGTGGCACCAACTGGATTGGCGATGCCATCTTAACATTGCCCGCAGTGGCCGCAATCCGCGCCACTTATCCGCTAGCCCACATTGCCGTACTCGTGAAACCTTGGGTGGCTGATATTTATGAACTTTTCTCTGCCGTAGATGAAATAATAATCTATGAAAATAAATTTGATACTCCCGCCGGAGTATTTCGACTTGCCCGAATGCTCAAGGGGAAAAAATTTAACGCAGCGATACTTTTACAAAATGCTATTGAAGCTGCAATTATCGCTTTTGCGGCCAGAATTCCTCTGCGCGCCGGATACGACTCTGACGCCCGCGGCTTTTTGCTAACCCATCGCGTGCATCGAACTGAAGAAATAAGAAAAGTTCACCAAATTGATTATTATCTGGAAATGGTCAAGGCTTTGGGCTGTGTTTCCGTTGATCGTGAAATGCACCTGGAAACAAAAATCCGTCTTTTAGATGCCCAGGATATTTTACGGAAATTTATACCCGAAACAAAGAAGGCTATAATTGGCATTGCTCCCGGAGCCACTTACGGTCCGGCTAAAAGATGGTTTCCCGATAGATTTGCCGCGGTGATGGATAAACTAGATGAAGAATTTTCCACGCAGGGAATTATTCTGGGTGGTAAATCCGATTGGGAAGTGGCGCAGGAAGTCCAAAAGCTGGCGCGCACTAAATTAATTAATCTCGCCGGGGAAACGACTTTGCGGGAAGCAATTTATTTAATTTCCCAATGCCGTTTATTCATTAGTAATGATTCCGGGTTGATGCATATAGCCGGCGCGTTGAACATTCTGACCATTGCGCTTTTTGGCTCAACTAATCCTGCTACCACCGCACCGGCGGGAAACAAATCTACTATTGTTCGCCGGGAAGTATCCTGCAGTCCTTGCTTAAAAGAAACTTGCCCAACAGATTTTCGTTGCATGAGGTTGATTTCTGTGGAAGATGTTTTTAAGGCTGCTCAGAATTTAATGAGACTCGCTGAAAACGAACGAAGTGAATAGCCTAAAGGTCACTGTAGGTTTGAAGCGTTAGTCGTAATGAGACTCAAATTTCATAAGAGCAGCGGAATGAAATTCGTTAGTCGAATTATCCAATAACCAAAGGTTATTGGAAATTATTCCGTATAAGTGGGGTAAAACAACCAGCAGCTTATTGCGAAGCGTTTCAAAAGTTTGCTTTGGGGTTTATAGTCGTGATTTCAAAATGGCCGGGATAAAAATCAATGAAAAAAAATACAGCCGTTTTTTTGGACAGAGACGGAACAATTAATGAAGAAGTAGGCTATCTGGATAGCTTAGACAAATTCAAGGTAATCCCCAGCGCTTATGAAGCGATCAGATTGATTAATGAAAGTGGAATGAAGGCTGTTGTCATTTCCAATCAGGCCGGTGTGGCCAGAGGATTATTTACGGAAGACTTTGTAAAAATAACCCATGAGCATCTGCAAACCGCTCTGCGTAAAAAAGGAGCATACATAGATAATTTCTATTACTGCCCGCATCATCCCACGGAAGGAATAGAGTCTTACCGGAAAGATTGCAACTGTCGTAAACCGGCTCCAGGCATGTTGCTGCGGGCAGCTCAAGATTTAAATATCGATTTAACAAAATCTTATCTGGTGGGAGATAGGTTTCGCGATATGGAGGCGGCGAAAAAGGCAGGAGTTAAAAGGGTTTTAGTAAAAACAGGATACGGCCAGGAGCTGTTGCAAGACGATGGTCCGGATGAGGCAACAGAAGAGGGCAAACCGGATTTTATTGCCGCAGATATTCTGGAAGCTGTAAGGTGGATTTTAGACCAAGTTGCTTTCAAATATTAATTATTGAAAGCTTACTTGGTCTTATGCCGGGTCAATCAATTTTTTAATGGATGATAGTAAATTGGCATTAAAGGACAGAGAGTGAATATACTAATCGTAAAACTCAGCGCAATAGGCGATGTAATTCATACCATGCCATCTCTTACTGCGCTGCGCCAGCTTTATCCCGATGCGCACATAACCTGGGTTGTGGAAGAAGCCGCGGCGGATTTAGTTAAAAATCATCCTTATCTGGACGCGGTTTTAATTTCCCGGCGCAAAAAATGGAGCAAAGACTTTCGGAATGGTCAATTCAGACTCCCCGTAGAAGAGATACGATCCTTCATTAAGACTTTGCGGCAGCGCCGTTATGATCTGGTTATTGATTTTCATGGCCTTTTAAAAAGTTCCATCATTGTTTTTCTTAGCCGCGGGAAAAGAAAACTAGGCTATAATTCGTTGCAGGAATTAAGCGGCTTATTCCTTAATGAAAAAATTACCGAAGACCTGAATAAGCACGCGATTGAGCGCTATCTCGATTTCCCGCGTTATCTCGGCGCAAAGATAAATAGCGCCCGGTTCATTCTTCCCTTGAGTAAGGAAGCAGAGACCAGGGCGCAAATTCTATTGAATAAGTATAATCTGGAAGATAAAAAATTTATCGCCATTAACCCGATTGCTTATTGGGAAACAAAGCTTTGGAGTAATGAAAAATTTGCCCGTTTAGCCGATTTAATTAATGATAAACTGCAGATGAAAGTTGTCTTTACCGGAAGTGAAAAAGAACCTATCGAAAAAATAACTTCATTAATGACTACTGAAAGTATAAATTTAGGCGGGGCAACAACGTTGCTTGATCTTGCTTATTTATACAAAAAAGCGCAACTTGTGATAACAACCGATTCCGGTCCCATGCATTTAGCCGCAGCGGTGGAAACTCCGGTTATCGCTCTTTTCGGGCCAACCGATCCGGCGAGAACAGGCCCTTACGGCGCCGGCCATACAATAATCAGGACAGAACTGTCCTGCAGTCCCTGCTTTTTAAAAAAATGTTCGACAAAAAAATGCATGGAAGATATTTCACCCCAGCAGGTTTTTGCCGCCGTGAAAAAAAAATTAACAAAGGAGTCATGAATGTCTTTAAATAAACAACTATTGGAAATTTTAGTCTGTCCGCAATGTCATGGGAAAGTTTACTTCGATGAAAAGCTGAGCGGTATTATTTGTGATCAGTGTAAATTGCTCTACGAAGTAAAGGATGACATTCCCGTCATGCTGGTGGAAGATGCCCAAAAGCTTTCGTGATTTTCAAATCACGGGTATGAACCCCAAAGCAAGCTGCGGAATATTTCGACTAACGCTTCAAACTTCACTTCGTTCGTTTTCAGCGAGTCTCATTAAATTGGAGTTTCACGAATAAAATACTCAGAATTGCTCAGCCTATGGTAACATAAATCCGATAGATTATGCGCCTCTAGCAAAGATAATAAAATTGCTTGACAGTCGTTATAGATTAATATAGAGTTATCAACAATTAGTAAAAGGCTTTTTAAGCCCTACCCTTTGGAGCGTTTCAAGTATTCAAATAGACAAGCCGAGATTTAATCCGTAACTACTAAAAAATCGTGACTATCTCTTTTTGTGTTTCTTTAAAAATAATGCAGTAAAAGCGAAATCAAATATAATATCAGGATAACATTTTACGTTACCCAACTATAATTTAAAGCAAGGAAATATTTATGAACATTGAAGATATCAAACGATTGCCTATCAGCGAACTCAATGACTTAGCCAAAAAATTAGAAGTTCCCGGCGCCAGCGGAATGCGCCGTCAGGATTTGATTTTTGCTATTTTGCAGACGCAAGCGGAACAAAATGGCGTAATTTCCGGTTCGGGAGTATTGGAAATTTTGCCCGATGGTTTTGGTTTTTTACGCGCTGTGGATTACAACTACCTGCCCAGTCCGGACGATATTTACATTTCGCCTTCGCAGATAAGAAGATTTAATTTAAAAACAGGCGACACAATTTCCGGTGAAGTCCGCCCCCCAAAAGAAGGGGAAAAATATTTTGCCCTTTTGAAAGTTGACACCGTAAATCTGGAAAGTCCCGAACAAGCCCGTGACAAAATCCTTTTTGATAACCTGACACCTCTTTATCCTCTGGAAAAATTAAATCTGGAATTTGATCCTAAAAACTATTCCACCAGAACTTTGGATTTATTTGCGCCGATAGGTAAAGGACAACGTGGATTGATTGTTTCTCCGCCGCGTGCCGGTAAAACAGTCCTTTTGCAGGACATAGCCCACAGCATTGCGGCAAATCATCCCGAAGTGGTTTTGATGGTGCTTTTAATTGACGAACGGCCGGAAGAAGTAACCGATATGCAGCGCAGCGTTGCCGGTGAAGTAATTGCTTCTACATTTGACGAACCGGCTTCCTTCCATGTGCAGGTGGCGGAAATGGTTATTGAAAAGGCCAAGCGCCTAGTTGAACATAAAAAAGACGTGGTCATCTTACTCGACAGCATCACCCGTTTGGCGCGAGCATACAACACTGTTGTTCCGCCCAGCGGAAAAGTTCTTTCCGGTGGAGTCGATTCCAATGCTCTCCACAAGCCGAAACGTTTCTTCGGCGCGGCCAGAAATATCGAGAATGGCGGAAGCTTGACGATAATTTCCACAGCTCTGATTGATACCGGAAGCCGTATGGATGAAGTCATTTTTGAAGAATTCAAGGGAACAGGTAATATGGAACTGCATTTAGACCGTCGCATCGCCGATCGCAGAGTATTCCCAGCTTTCGACTTAATCCGTTCAGGAACCAGAAAAGAAGAATTGCTGATTCCTAAAGCAAATCTCAATCGTATCTGGATATTGCGCCGGTTGCTTCAGGAAATGAATCCCGTTGATGCCATGGAATTTATCATCGGCAAAATTAAAAAAACGGAAACTAATCAGGAATTTTTGGATTCTATGAACGCATAACGGTATAAAAAAGGTTTTGCGTTTTTGCTTGAATTTTTACCGTATATATTGTAAGCCATGCGAACACTTTAAATAAAGCAAAAAACATCAATAATTAATTGTAGATAAACACCAGGGAGGAAAAGAAAAAAGACATGAAAGAAGGAATTCATCCAGAATATAAAGAAACAACAATCACTTGTGTTTGCGGCAACGTCATTGAAACAAGGTCGACCAAAAAAGACATTAAGACGGAAATTTGTTCCAACTGTCATCCTTTTATAACGGGTAAGCAAAGGCTTGTAGATACGGCTGGCCGCGTCGAGAAGTTCAAGAAAAAGTACGAAACAAAAGCGGAGAAGCCTCAGGTCAAAAAGAAACAACCCACGGTAATTGTAAAGAAACCAAAAGAATAATAATTACAAAAAATTTCTTAATGAAAAACCAGAATATTGGACTACGTTTTTATGATGAAAACTGTTCATCTTTCTTCTGCCAAGTTGCTTTCATTTTGTTGGATTGAGTCATTGGTTTCTCAACATATGACACTACAATCTTCAAGTTACCATCTTCCTTGCCGCCGCGACATTTTTTTGAATGTAACCCGGCATTACCATTTGTAGGTGTCCTTTCCAGCGGGAAGGAACTTACAGATGTGCCTTTTTAAAAACTAATCTCACAAACACTAAAATATTTACTTTAAAGAAATAACATGGATATTATACGAGATAAACTTCGCGACATTGAAATACGCTACCGGGAACTGGAGGGGCTACTTAGTGATCCTAAAATTGTTTCGAAGCAGGGCCTTTATCAAAAATATGCCAAAGAGCATGCCGATTTAAGAGAATTAGTAGAAACTATACGTCAATATGAGAAAATCAGAGATCAGATAGAAGAGTATCAGGGGGTTTTGGCGGAAAGCGATGAGGATCTGAAAGCAATCGTTAAGGAAGAAATGCCGCAATTAAAGCAAAAGCAAACAGACTTGGAAGAGAAGTTAAATATTTTGCTGCTGCCGAAAGATCCCAACGATGATAAAAACGTATTTCTGGAAATCAGAGCGGGAACGGGAGGCGATGAAGCCGGTCTTTTCGCCGGCGATTTATTTCGCATGTATGCACGGTATGCGGAAACTCAGGGCTGGCATGTAGAGGTGGTGAGCAGTTCTTCGACCGGTGGCACCGGCGGGTTTAAGGAAATTATCGCCCTGATTGAAGGCAACGGAGCCTATAGCCGCCTGAAGTACGAAAGCGGCGTTCATCGTGTCCAGCGCGTTCCGGTTACAGAAGCGCAGGGACGCATTCACACTTCGGCAGTCACCGTGGCCATTATGCCCGAAGCGGAAGAAGTGGAACTCAATATTGATCAAAACGAACTGCGGGTTGATGTTTATCGTTCCACCGGTCACGGCGGTCAGAGCGTCAACACAACCGATTCGGCTGTGCGTATCACTCACTTGCCTACAGGCCTTGTTGTTACCTGTCAGGACGAAAAATCACAGCTCAAAAACAAAATCAAGGCAATGAAAGTCTTGCGGGCACGCCTGCTTGATGCCATGGTACAGAAACAAAACGCGGAACAAGCGCAGACGCGTAAAAGCCAGGTTGGCACCGGCGATCGCAGCGAACGTATTCGCACCTATAATTTCCCTCAGGGCCGCATCACCGATCATCGCATCAACATGACCCGCTATGATCTCGATAATTTTCTCAATGGCAACATCGGCGCGATGATTGACGCCTTGGCGAATCATTATCAGGCAGAATCTTTAAAATAGGCCGATGTCACCTGCATAATAAACGAATGTTTTTTTCGCAGCTATCCCGTATCACCTTCTTCCTGTAATCCTCAAATCGTCAACCTTAACAAAAATGCAAGCTTTCAATCAGTAATAAACACAATAACATTTAATTGAGGCAGTACGGAGAGGTTATTCAACTTGACGTAGTATAAAAATAAGCATATTTTATTAATACACATAAGTAATATGGCCATGATTAAGAATCATCAATCGGTCATGGTAGTCATTAGTTAACATTTCAACACGCAGGGGAAATCCTATGAAGAATCAATCACTCCGGGTATTGATTATTGAAGATTCGAACGTTGATACGCTGTTTATAATCCGTGAGCTTACAAAAGGCGGATACGATTGTTTTTATGAAAGGGTGGAAACTGCTTCATCAATGAGAAAAGCCATCCAAGAGAAACAATGGGATATTATCCTGTGTGATTATATAATGCCGAATTTTAATGCTCCCTCAGCCATTGCTTTATTAAAGGAAGTAAATATCGACATCCCTATCATCGTTGTATCCGGAAATATCGGCGAAGAAACAGCCTTAGAGTGTGTGCGTTTAGGTGCTCATGATTATGTCATGAAGAATAACTTATCGCGTTTGTGTCCGGCAGTAGG
>Ga0224555_1001736_pt1 | contig 28579 bp, 21 predicted proteins | sample 714S23034metaG_FD_180687 | JGI IMG/M metagenome (GOLD analysis project Ga0224555, IMG submission 180687) | Peat soil microbial communities from Stordalen Mire, Sweden - 717 S2 30-34 | ecosystem: Environmental > Terrestrial > Soil > Wetlands > Peat | place: Sweden: Norrbotten County, Stordalen...
GAACTGATATTAGTTCGGAGATTGGCTCGGCAGCCGCGAGCGTAGGACTTGGAGTGAAAGTTCCTCCGGGCTGGGAGCCGTCGAAGGATGTGGCTCTGTCGGAGACGGCCCGCGAGGCCGTTGCTCTCTCGGCAAAGCTCACGAATGAGCAGAACAATCCGGTTCCTGGACCGGATGGGCGCGTGGTTTACACCTTTGGGGTCGGCCAGCCAACGTTGGTTGCCACTCCGCTTCGCGTGAGTTCTATCGAGTTGCAAGCGGGCGAGAAAATTCTGGGCGAGCCTCAAATTGGAGATTCGGTTCGTTGGGTGGTGACGCCAATCTCCTCGGGGTCCGGCGATGCTGCTACGCCAATTCTGGTTGTGAAGCCCAAGGTGACGGGCCTCGATACGACCATGATTGTTGCCACGGATAGAAGAACGTACTATCTTCGGCTGGTTTCAAGGCCGGGTGAATACATATCGCGGGTCGCATTCCTTTACCCCGACGATCAGCCGTTGCAATGGAAGCTCTTCCTGGAGCAGCAGGCAAAGGAACACAAAGAGCACGTCGCTTCCTCGCGCATCTCGCAAACCGGTAATGCGGCTGTGGACAAGCTCTACTTCGATTACTCCTTCAAGGTGAAGTCTGGCGCGGACTCTATCAGGCCGGTGCGGGTTCTGGATGACGGAGAGAAAACCTACATCGAGATGCCGAGCGTGACGGCGTTTCAGGAACTGCCGACTTTGGTTGTCGAAGGCCCGGAGGGCAATGAGATGGTCAACTTCCGCGTGAAAGGCACGACCTTCGTGGTGGATCGTCTCTTTGTGAAGGCTGCCCTGCTGCTTGGTGTTGGCAAGCATCAGGAGTTGGTCGAGATCGAACGCAAGGATGCGCTTACACCGCATACGCCAACGGAACGAATGGAGGTGAAGTGATGGCTGACGAAATCAAAGTTGATGGCAACGGGCGTGAGGAGGTTGTATTGTCTCCGAAGGTCGAGGGCGATAGCCCAACACGCAGTAAGCAACCTTTGAAGCTGCGCTTCTGGCCCACGGATGGAAAGCATTTGAATCCGGCTGTGCGGGGGATGTTGTTTGTCGTGGTCCTGGCATTCCTCGTCGTGATGGTCTATGGAGTGATGTCGCGGGGCGGAAAGAAGAAGGCTGCGGACGCCGCCAAGGATGACCAGTCGATTACGGATGCGCAATCGACCGGGACGAAGGTCTGGAAGGATCTCGAAGAGCAACGAAAGCTTGACGCAAGGAAGGAAGCGCAGAACCAATCTCAGACTCAGGCTCAGCCTGCATCGAATACGGCGGACGTGATTCAGGACCATGTGCAGAGTGCCGGTGTTCCGTCTGATCTTGTTGCTCCTTCCCGTTACTCGAAAGATGCGCTAGTTCCTCCTCTTGAAGCTCGGCAGATTGCCGCCTCTGGGCGACCTGCACAGGCAAGGCCCACGAACACGAGCGGCAGGGTCACGCTGAATCAGCAGCAGATGGGCACTCAAGCAGAAGCGCCTCAAGGTCGGAGCGCAGCGGACGAATTGCGCGAGGAGATGTACAAAAGCGATCTCGAAGCGCGCACGGCGGGAACTTCGATTTCCAGTGGAATGAATGCCAGTAAAGGTTTGGGTGCCTTGGGTGCTCTGGGGGGCGCGCCTGTCGAGGGCGTGAGTTCGCTGCTTCAACAGCTCGCTGGCGCATATCCGAAATCCGTTTCCGCTGGGAATGCTGGAGTGCCGAGTCCGTCGGCCTTGTCCCCAAATGCAGGCTCTGGAGATCAGAGCGATGCCAACCTCCAGGAGCACAAAGAGAACTTCATCGACAAGGCAAGACAGGCCAGGGATGAACGGGATTATTCGTCGGCGACGCGAGCGCCTGCCCTATCGAAGTACGAAATCAAATCTGGCTGGGACATTCCGGCGACGCTGGAAAGTGAAGTGAACACCGACCTGCCGGGTGAAGTCAAGGCTGTCGTGCGCGAGAATGTGTACGACACGGCGTCGGGCCAGTATTTGTTGATTCCACAAGGCTCTCGCTTGATCGGTCGATACGACAACCGTGTCTCGTATGGTCAGAGTCGCGCAATCGTCGTTTGGTCGCGGCTGATCTTCCCGGACGGCTCCAGTGTGGATCTCGACGGCATGGTAGGGCACGACGCCTCTGGAGCGGCGGGATTTCACGACCAAGTGGACAACCACTTTGTGCGGCTTGTCTCGATGGCGTTGATGCTGAGTGCGTTTACGGCCGGAGTTGAAATGTCGCAGCCTCAATCGTCGTCAGCGTCCGGTGTCTTGTCGCCGAGCGCTGCTGCAACTCAAGCCCTTGGCCAGCAGTTCGGGCAGTTGGGCATGGAGGTAACGCGCAAGAATTTGAGTATCCAACCCACGGTGAAGATTCGACCTGGCTATCGCTTCAACGTGCGCGTGAATCGTGACATTGCGTTCACGGAACCGTATGGAGAATCTAGGGCGGGAGAATAGGAGCCGAGGATGCAGATTGTCTACCGCAATATTCGTTTCAGTGCAAAGGTTGATCGCTGCCTGCGCCAGCGCTGGAGAATGCACGGCGATTTGTCGATTCGCGTCCGTGAGGCTTTAAACGGTGTGAATCTACTTGCTGTGGAGCTGCTCGACGTAGATTCACGCCGGGTCCATGCAACGCAGGTTGGTGTATTCGAGTCTGCGTGGCTCGCCGCCCATGAGGCGGCGAGCACGCGTGGATGCTCTGTGAACACGCTTGTGAACAGCGCCGTTTGGGCGGTTTTCGGTGTGCGGAGGTCGGGTCAGCGGGGTCGGCCTAGTGGCCGGAGTCTGCGGGACGCCGGTTCCTGATGTGAGATAAGGGAACAACCTTCTATTTCTGCCCCTAAGCTATTGATCAAGGAGCAATTGTCGGGCGGGCGGCGGCTTCTAGGTCCATCTTATACAGCTCAATGTTCCGACATAAGCGCACACCAAGACTGGTCAGACGATTGTTGACGGTGTTGATGCCACTCGCTTCATAGCCCTGTTGGGTATCTCCGGCGACGCGGTGTCGCGGTGTCATCAACAGAGAATCGGTTAGGCGCTTCTCATGGCGCTCAACCAATTCAGAGATGACCAAGCCGGACATCTTTGCCATGTTTGTTGTCCATTCACGGTGGTGATTTCCCATCGTGCTGTTGACCCGAACGTAAATCGAGCGCAGTAGAAGGATGTCACCGGACTTCAGTTCTTTGGCAATTTGCCATAGCTGATATTCCACGACTTGATCTGCGTCGGTTTGGTTGATTTTGTTTACTGCGTAGAAGGCGGCCTTTAAAGCGTCTAGCTTTTCGCTATCGGGGCATTCGTCATCAATGATCTTCATCAGCTCCGCCCACGTGTACAAGCCGTGCTTAGTCTCACCGAGATTCTCCGGTATCTTTCCGGCTTCTCGCAGAGTCCGCCACTCATCAGCGCACTGCTCATACATCCGGCCCTTCAGGATGGCTTGGGCAATTCGACCCGCTGAGATAAACGCCTGTTTTGCCCCGAGCGCAAACGCTCCGGTCACGGCCTCAAGCGCCTGCGTTGTTGGGTCATCTAAGAATCGCTCAAATTCGCTTTGAAGCTGTAGCTTCGCAACATCGTAGTATTCGCGCGGTCGCTGAACTATCGAGCTGTCATCTGTCATGGTAGGCCCTCATAGAAAGCGTACATCTGTAAAGTTGTTTGCGACCACGGCTTGATGCACTTGCGGCTTGACGGCAGGCGAAGATCAGAAGAAGATTGGATAGAGGCCCAGTACATGACTAATGAGCCGAACACCCCGGAGTGGGTCCATAAGCATAACGAGCGGAAGGCGGAAGATGCGCGACTGGAGGCGACTGCGGCAGAGCAGCGCCGTGCGACGGCGGCCACCGTCCAAGCAGGCGGCCAGGATTTCTGGAAGCGGTTTGTAGATCGCACGATTGTCAACGTGCGGGCGTTGCCGGACCTCAAGGGTGAGGAACTGATTGGCAGCGTCTCACCATCCACGGGCGGCCCCGAGCATAGCTGTCACATCCAGGTAAACAGGTCGTCCGTTCGATATGGCCCCGAGCTGTCCAGGATGAACCTTTGGTACTCACCTGGAGGCAATCAGATTCGGTGCTGGTATCAGGACCAACCAATGCCCAATTTCGTGCTCGGGGTTGGCGGGGATGAGGTGCTTGCAGCCGTTGGCGATGACGACTACACGGCGGAGCAGTTGGCGGACCACATCATTGAGTGGATGGCCGCTCGGGTCAAGGTCCGGCGGAGCGCGTAAAGCGCCCTACGTACTAGGGTACCCGCTGCAAGGTCGCGCACAGAAAGTAACTACCCTCTTGAAAGGAGGCCACTATGCTGCGTCTACCCGTAATTTGTCCAGACACTAGCGTCCACAACCGAATGATGAAGGATGGCCTCGAATCAGAGGCGATCTTTGCTGCGCTGAAATCCGGCTATCACGTCCGTCTCTTGGGTCTCAGCATTGAGGAACTACTGGCAACGCCCGACACCGCAACGCGGCAGGCATTGATGGCGGCGGCTGGCAGGCTGCAACACGGTCAGAGTGACTGTCTGTATCCGCACAATGAAATTCTCCGGCGTCTCATCGCTGCTCACGAACAAGACTCGCAGGGGTTTCGCTGGCAGGCCGTCAACGTGACTTCACAGGATTACTCGGTCGGTGTGGGCAGCTTTGAGTTGCGTGCGGACGATGCACTGTCAGCAGAGACCACGTTGCACATGGCTGAGATGCGCAAGCAGTTTAAGTCAGTGTGGGCGACACTCCGTCCGAAGTTGGAAGTGATCTTTCAACGGGACGGACAGCCACGTCCACGGGCCTTTGGCGAAGTGATTCCTCATGCCATGACGGACAACGGCGTGTTTTGGGGCATCGCTAAGGGTATGTACGACCACGAAGCAAAGAAACCGGCGTCGGAAGAGACAATTCGGCATTTTGTTGAGGTGTGTCCACCGTTTCGCTGCATCGTCTACGCCTTCCTGATGGCTTGGTACAACGGCTCAATGAGGGATTGGGACGGCGGAGAAAGTTTTAGCGCGGGCCGCAACGATTTATATATGTCGGTCTATCTGCCTTACGGTGACGTGTTTCTGTCGGCAGAGGAAAAAGGAGAGCAAGCAAAGTGTCTGGCGGAAATCGCTCGGCTGGCGGAAGTGGATAAGGAAGTCCGCTCCTACGATGATTTTTGCGCCGGACTGCTTCTGCCGCTCACCTATTGACAGCATGGTTAGGGGTGGCCCAGGAGCCGGGAAACCAAGCCACCACAACTGATTTGTGCCCTAGGTTCCTTGCTGCCTTTGGGCATTTGGGAAGCCACGGACCTAAACCAGTCGGGTGCAGGTCACGATGAGTCCCCGCCAACGCCAATGTCACAATCCATATTGGAACAAATCGCTCGGAAGGTTGTTCGTGGCACATTGCCGACGAGAACGATTATTGAATCAAATCTTTGCTGTGTGTTATTCCTAGCGGGCCTCCGGGTAAACGAACCATATCACCTGCCCGACTCAAAGCGAAATTGCGCTTTCCAGTCAGTTTCTTCGCCCAATGTCAGGTACGCCTCGAAGGGTTTGCCCTGTTTGGAAATGAAGCCTTTGAGCAACGCAGTTTTTCCTTTGGTGCAGAGCGCCTCGATCTGTTTCGGCGTGAGGGTCTTCTTCGCAATGGTCTCATTGAGGCTGAAGTTGCAGCCCTCGCGGTAGCGGCTGCAACCGTAGAAGTTCTGTCCATTGGGCTTCTTGACGTTGCCTTGCTTGCATTTCGGGCACAGGAGCGATCCGGGCGGTGGGGCAGGGCCTGTCTTTGCTGGCGCTGACCCGTTCGACGCCAGGGCAGGTTGCGGGGCGATGTGCAACTGCGCCAGTTCCTTCTTGAGTTGGCCGTCGATGCTTGAAACCACGCTGAGATACTGAGCCTTGCCTTCGGCAATATCGTCGAGCTGTTGCTCAAGGGTGCGCGTGTAGTCGTACTCAAGAAACGCAAAGTGGCCTTTGAGCGCATCAATGAGCAGGATGCCGAGGTCCGTGGCCCGCAATATCTTCTTGGAGTCGTCGATGTAGTTGCGGGTGATGATGTTCTTGAGGATGGCTGGGTAGGTCGAAGGCCGCCCGATCCCTTCATGCTCCAGCTTCTTTATCAGGCTTGCCTGGGTGTAGCCGTTCGGCGGGCGCGTCTGTTTGTTCAACACGCGGGCGCTATCGGCATGGAGCTGGGTGCCGCGCCCAAGCGCAGGAACGCGGCCATTCTCGTCTGATTGTTTCTCCGTGTCCTCAGCGTCGTTCGGATCGGGTTCCTCGGCAGCGTCCTTGGCCGTCAGTGTGCGCCAGCCGGGCTTGATGAGAGTTCGGCCCATCGCCTTGAAGACGAAGGGCTGCGAGCCGTCCTGAGCGGCCAGCGTGAGGGTATTCACGCTGTATTCGGCATCCGCTAGCTGGGAAGCCACAGCGCGGGTCCAGATGAGGTCGTAGAGCTTTTTTTGGTCGCTGTCTGCGCCGGCCTGGCGTTGCTCCAGGTGGGTGGGGCGGATTGCCTCATGAGCCTCCTGGGCGCTCTCTTTGGACTTCCAGGTGCGCGCCTTGGGCGGCAAAGGCAGGTTGTTGCTGGCCGCGTAGGTCCGAATCTCGGCCAGCGCCTCGGCGGAGAAGTTCTGGCTGTCGGTGCGGTGGTAGGTAATCAAGCCCTCTTCAAAGAGCCGCTGGGCAATCTGGGCGGTCTGCTCTGGCTTGTACCCAAGCGTCACGCTCGCTGCCTGAAGCAGCGTTGCCGTTGTGAAGGGCGGCGGCGGGGCCTTGGACGCCGGCTTGGTCGCTGCGGCGGTGACCGTGAAGAGCCTGCATTTCGCGGCTTCTTCCGCCAACCCGGCGTCCAGGATGTATTCCTCGCCCTCCTTGAGAAACGGGGCTGTATCCCACTGGGCGCGCCATTTGCCGCCGTCGAAGATCGCCTCCGCGCCAAAATGCTTTGTCTCCTTGAATGCTTCGATCTCGCGCTGCCGATCGACAACAAGGCGGAGAGCAACACTTTGAACGCGGCCGGCACTGAGCCGCGCAATGCCTGTTTGGTTCGAGAGAGCAGGCGACACCTGATAGCCGACGAGACGGTCCGCGCCTCGCCTGGCCTCCTGCGCATGAACAAGGTTGGTGTTGAGTTGTCGCGGTGCTTTGAGCGCAGCATGGATCACGTTTTCAGTGATTGCATCGAAGGTGACGCGCTCGTATCGACGAAGGTTGAGAACCTGTTGCAGGTGCCATGCAATAGCTTCTCCCTCGCGGTCGGGGTCCGTAGCGAGATAAACCTGTTCGGAGCGAACGGCGCGCTGTCGGAGTTGCGCAACAACGGCTTCGCTCCGTTCGAGTATCTGGTATTCGAGCCGATAAGTGTTCGGCTCGACCCCCAAGCTCTTCACCGGGAGATCCCGAATATGCCCGACGCTTGCTGCAACATCCCAACCGCTGCCTAGAATTGCCTTGATCTTCTTGATCTTGTTTGGACTCTCGACAATCATCAGCTTCATGCGGTTGCCTCTTGCCCGGCGAACTTCCGATAGGATTATGCGCCGGTGGTATAGGTTGGACTCTTTAGCTTGTAGATGGAAGCAAAATAGGCCACCATCACGCGAAATGCCTTGGAGCGATTCACACCCCCAAGAACCTCTCCTCCAACTCTTTCCAGTTCATCCGCTATCTCGTAGGTCAGGGGGAAGACGAAGGCGGTGTCGATAGCTTGAAATGGGATGTTCAGCCACGGGCCGTTGTAGAACGCGACAAGTTGCGCCTGAGCGACCTTAGTCTTGAAGTTCATGATGATGTGCTCTGCGAGAGCGTTCTTTTTGCGAATTCCGAGTGCGGCAAAGAGCTGATTGAAGTGTGCTTTGGTGAATCTGGAGTCTATAGTGAGCCGGAGTTGTGTCCGCTTTTCAAGTGGTGCGACGATTCGGCGCTTCGGTCGGATTGCTGTCTTCTTCGGAGTGGTCATGTCGCCACCTTTCTGTGATGTATTATAGAGCATATCTGTACGAGTTTGGAAAGATAATGACGCTAAATTGCAGCAATTAAAGCAGGTGTTACACAGCGATTGGTTTGGGCGGCGGTGGGATTATTGCACGGGGAGCGTTTTGGACGCATCCCCGTGTGCACTCTTCACTGGACTACGCAGTCGATGACGTCCGGAGCACAGAAATCTTCTTGGACCGGGACGCACGTGGCGAAGATCCTGACTTCCCGCCGATGTCCGCCTCCGCGCGGCGGACCGACTGGTGGATTTGTGGCCGTCCAACGATATTGCTCAGATGGAAAGCCGTCCGAATAGCAATGTTGCGCTCACATGAGAATGGAATGCTGTCCAGGCGGAGCAGGCAGACAACAATCTCCGAAAACTCAGGGCATTTGACCCGTTTGAGCCGAGTGTCGCACGTTGGGGTCTTGCGAATGGCAGCGGGTACCGCAACGGCCAGTTGCTCTATAGAAGCGCTGCGGATGAGGTGCGCTGCTGTGATAATTGCGGAGTTTTGATTCTGATCGAAAACCGTGTCGCCAATCATGTCGAGGAGAATCCCAGCAAAGGAGGCTAATGACCTGTGTGCTTGTTGTCGTGCTCTTTGAATGATCCGATAGCAACGGGCCATTTGCGCTTCCCACCTGTCCCTCTGGGCTGGTGAAATCTCGTTGGACGCAAGGTTTCGTGTGAGTATTTCGAGTTTCTCTTCAGCTTCTGCGACTGTCATACCTTACCCTTTCCAAATCGATTGATTTCGCCAAGGAAAACACTACAGGTACATTTGTTTAGACACCGGGTTGCGCTTCAGTGTTCCCTGCTGCGGTACTGAAGTGTCACTTCTCGTTAGCAGAGGAATCCACTTCGTCAACTGCGGTTCCCAGACTTTTGCAGCACTATACAACTGCTGTAGTAGATGTAGTGCTACCCGTTTTGCTACTAGACTTTGGACGCCTATTCATGGCTGCGGATAGCAAAGATTACACAACTTCTTTAGGCTCAGGAACTTTTTGCGGAGTTTGATTCGCGAAAAGGAAAAACTCGCGCGGTTACGTTCGCCGGCGCGAGAGAGTTACTCGGCACTGGAGAATCGAAAACGTCAAAGCTGGCCGCGTGATCCGCATCACAATTAGCTCGCACTGCATCCTGAGACGCCTTGGCTGGTGAGTTTCACCACGAACATTATCCGATTTCTCATTGAGTTACTGCCTTGTTGAGTGATGTTACCAACGAACAGAAATATATGAACGCATCGTTCCGAGAATGGATTGTCATCATGAATCTCGGAACTTTGGTCGGCGTCCACGGCGACCGTGCCGCCGGCGTCGTCTGGATCTGGCGCGGATTTGCGCGTCTGGAACGTCGGTCGTCCCGAAGGGTGAAGCTGTCGATGACGATTGCGGTATGGTGGTGTTTCGCGTCGCCTATCGATGCGTAGATCACACCGAAGATGCAAATCGCTGGAGAATCCTCGCTACCATGTCATACTCCGCATTGAACATCATTCACTAAGCGCCTTTAAGAGTGCGTCTCTCGCATCCGCGTAATACACAACCGTAACCTTCGTGGCCAGTTCGTCGGGCAGATCAAAGAGCTGTTTGCGAACAGTGACGGGCATCAGAATCTTCTGAGCACCTTTGTCTGCCGCTAGTTCAATGATGCTGACGGCGTTGTAGATCGGCTCGACCGACCCGCCGAGATTGAGTCCGCCAACAATGACAAGTCCGCCTTCGAGGCTGCGCTCAACTAGGGCGGAACTCATGGCAAGTAGAATCGGTATCCCGGTCGCCGCCGCGCTCTTACATACATCGAAAGCGCGGAACTGGATCGTGAATTCATGGGCGCGTGGATCACGATCACCGACCAGTTGCTTTGCTCTTGAATATAGATTTTGTTCGGCACAGCGCACACTCTCTTTGAGCGGCCCTGGAGGGCTTTGATTGAGAATCTTTATTCCACTTCCTGGCCCTTCGGTTACTTCAATGCGGAACAATCCAGGATTCTCGTCAGCGCCACCAGGAGACAGAGCCCATACCTGACCGGCAGGGAGCGGGTCGCTGCCGATGCTATTTTCACTGTGCAATTCAGGTGTCGAGACAAATTGCTCGATTCCATCGGGGTACATAGTAAAGCTGAAATGTGTGTTGCGGAATTCAGCAGCGCCAATGCGTTTTTGCTGCTCTTTCACTCTTCGGCGGCATTCCAAAGAAAGCTTCGCAGCCCATTCGATCGCATCATCTGGTATGTCTGCCTCGGGGTCGGGAAACATCAGCTTGAGCAGGCCACTCATTGATTTCTGCACGGCAGTAGTATCGCGGCCACTCAAGGCTCCGCCAAAATGAATTCTCCCTTGGAGTTTGTTTACTCGGCTCTGGGATCGAAGATGGTTCCAGCATGAGGACAAGAAGTCACTGACCAGGCCAAAATGCTCCGTCAACTGTTCACGGCTTACCTTCGGCACATCCCAACCTGGAATGTAAGAATGAATTCTGTCCATGAATGCTGTGTCGTCGCGCATCTCTGGCGGAAGCGGCCCAAACAAGTGACCGATACGCTGCTGGTGTTCCACATCGACTTCGAAGTTACCCACCATGACCATACCGCCGAACCCGCGAATACTTTCCTTGCCTCGGCTGAACTCTCCAGATTCCATGTACCCCTTCATGATGTTGATCCCGTCTTTCTGATCGAAGGAGATACCTGAAATTTCATCGAAGCAGACCACATCATATTGGCAGACAAGGCCACGCTGACCATTGGCATTGTTTACAAACATCTTTGCAACAGAAGCCTTGCCTCCCGAGACGAGATGAGCATAAGGCGATACCTGCTGATAGAGATGGCTTTTCCCGGTTCCACGGGGACCAAGTTCAACAGCGTTGTAATTGTTCTCGACGAATGGGACCATGCGCAGAAGCATGATGTCGCAAGTGCGCTCGCTGAGAACCGAAGGCTCCAGCCCAACGCTGCGAAGGAGAACATCCCTCCATTCCTTGAATGTGAAGAGCGCGCGCCCCTTGCATAGGGATTCCAATACATCGCTCTTCGAGAGCTGAATTTCACGCAGAGACTCAATCCCGAATGGGCGTCCATTTTTCTCATCGGCAATGCTAGGATCGTATGTTAGATCCACTTCCGCGTAAAAGCCTCCAGTCAGCATACGGTCGTGTTTATGGACCAACTCATCTGCAATGCGAACATCGCTGAGCCGCAAGCTAGGGAGTTCCGCTAAGAAGCAATCGTTCTTTGCATCCAGTCGAGCCTTGACAATGTCAATCAGCTTCACTCGCCCCTGTTCCTTAGCGCGAGCCTTAAATAGCTCCTCCTCGCCAGCCCGAACCGTGCGACTGGACAACTGCCGCTGCACGATGGCAAGCCCTTCCTGGATTTCTGTTTCATCCACACTCGCGCAGTATCTACCCAGGAGGAATTCTGCAACGTATGTAGGAACAGGATACTGACCTTTGAATTGGCGAACGAGGTCTTTGCGAACGAGGAATCCCTCGAATGCCTTAGCAGCGATTTGATCCAGTGCGTCGAGTTGCATACTAGCTTTCTCCAATTACAATTGGATGTTTGAAAATGACTTGATCTGTGTCATTGACGACAACGAGGAATGCAGCGGTCCCAAGAGTATCGTCATCCGCTACCAGAATACTGGTCTTTTCTCCGTTACCGGCAGCGATGCTCGGATTCACTGCAAAGCTGCTACCAGCGTCAGAAACTTTGCTTCTAACATCAACCGTGAGGCCCTGAGCGTCGGCCAGCATCACGTTCAATCTCAATCCGGCCCACTTCAGGTCTTTCAGCGTAACAGTCTTCGCCGTTCCTGTTTGTCTGGCTGATACCGTCAAGAACGGAATCAACGACTCCTGTAGAGTAAGCCCGCCGTGAGCATATTCCTTTCCGGCCTCAAAGCACGATATGCCGGGAGCAAGAACAACGGCTTCTGAGGCATCCCAGAACCACGATGTCATCGGTAAGCCGTGCTGGGCATCTGGTCCAGGGATCGCACAGCGGCTCCAGCGAGATGCCGTCAAATGCTTCGGTAATTCAATTTTAGGCAGACCACCGGGAACCATCAACCAGCCGTGGTCGGTTGTCACCTTCACTTTAGTCCATCCGGCATTTAGGAGATCAGCAATCCGCTGTCGCAATCCAGAAATCTCCTCGTTCACGCGCCAAGCCAACTTTGCTCCCTGATCGTGACCGTATGTATCGACCGAACCAAACTCTGTCCAGGCGCAACCGCTTGCCGATCCAACATCGTTCGATTCGAGGAAAGAAATTCCGAGTTCGGCCATGAGTTGTTTGAAACGAGGATGGGTAAGCGCCTTGCCATTTGCCTGTTCCTTGGCCTCAAACTTCGTGCCCTCCAACGGTCCACCGAGTTTTCCGGCCAGCGGCATCCAAGCGGGCTTCGCGGTGGCCGTCACGGTCGGCAGGGCTGCCCAATCGGTAGTGAATAAAATCTCAACCGGCGTTCCAGAGCTGAGTAGGCTTGCTTCAAGGCTTCTCGCAATATCCATGCGCAGTCCGTCCGCGAAGAGATAGACCGTTCCTTCCTCAACTGGCAGGGCGCGGCACGATTGGGGACCGTGGCTCGGATACTTGGCGGCCAGAGCCTGGGCGGAGCAGGAGAGCTTTTCGAGCCACGGAATGTACGCTGACCGGATCGCGGCGGTCAGCGCCTTGGTGGCGGCAGTGGACCGCCCTGCGTCCAAGGCCCGTAGAACACACCAATCGGCCTTCCACCCTGTAGAACTGTAGTAGTCCGCGAGCGTCTCCCATGATCCTGGGTTTCCTGTTGATTCGATCAACTCTGCGAGTTCTCTCAGGTAGCCGATAGCTTGAGCCAGCGGGGATTCTCCGATGGTCGCCCACACCCACAATGCGCGCGGCGCGTGTTCCGTTGCCAGAACTTTTATCTTCGCCAACGCGTCTTTTTGCGGAACCGTCGCAAGCGCCAGAAGGTCTTTCTCCAGACGCTCTTCCTCGTTGTGGTTGCTGAGCGGTCTGTATTCGCTCGGCGCTTCAAAGAGGCTTGATGGGGAGATGGCTTCAAGCAGACCTTTTACCCCTGGGTAGAGGCGCGGTACATCCTTGTACCGCTGCCAAACCGTCGGCCACGCTTCTTTTCCGCTCGTCAGCTTTTCGGCTGCGACAATAGCGCCGTCCTTCATCGGGTCGAAATGATAGGTTTTCCGGCAGACCGCACAGAAAGTCGTCCACGCTGATCCGGCCTTTTCCAACTCCTGCTTGATTCGAGTTGGATCGCTCATCCAGCGAAGCAGGGTTCGCGCAGGATCGGGCGTGACAAGCTCTCGAAAATCGGCTGCTTCCAGTTTTCTATCCTTCAAGGCAGCGACTTCAACCTTCAGCAGCGCGTTCAGGCACTCCTGGATGGCCTTCTTCGTCTCCTGATCGGAGGCGACATCCAGACCCAGGCCGCCATTGTTGCTCGATAGGAACGCAAAGGGTGTCCAATCTTTTCCATTCTTTTGCGTCCAGAATTGGCCTTGGAACTGTAATGCAAATAGATGCGCCAGCGGCTTTGGACATTGGTCCGCAATGCGGAAGGCGGAGCGCCCTACGCCGGGAAGATAGATCACCGGGACATCACCGGCCCCTTCTGTCTCGATCTGATAGCGCAGCCAGACAGCCGGCCCCGTCCCTTTGCCGGGATCATAATCTCCCAGCGTCCACAGCAGAGGGTAACTGGCTCGCAGAGCATCCACCGCTTGAGCCCACAGGCGCTCTTCATCCGGCCAGAGAATGACCGTCGGCGCAGCCAGTTCGTGGCTGTTGTAGTTGGCCGCCCATCGAAGGGAATCCAGAATCGCGCTCAGAACGTTCATGCTTTCGAGCCTTTCTTCTTCTCCAGAGTCAGGTGGACGTTGTTCCAGCGAGTGCCCACAAACTCCTTGCCGCCCGCCGGATCGGTCCCCGGCTCGTCATCGCACCAGAACCACGGATACTCTTCCTTGAGCCGGTTGGGTTCATTGCCCCGGTCGCTGTCTTTCAATTTGAGGGGAATTGCCCGGAAGAGGCCCGCGTCCCTCTTGCCCACATCGCCAGCCAGAAGGAAGGGACGAATGTTTTGCCGGATACCGTCGTTAAGGTCGGGATTCCAGCCCTGGGCTTGATCTTTGATCGGCTTCCAACGGACAAAGATGTCGAGCGGAGCCTCGCCTTCAAGGATGGCGGCAAGTTTCGCTTGTAGAGCGCGGGCAGCGCCGAGACGCTCGGCAGCGCCGGGTTTGTCAGCTTTGGCATCTATGTCCTGCTGCTGAATCCAGTTGCCCAGATAGCTGTAGACCAGCTTCTGTAGAGTGGCGTGGTCCAGCTTGTGGTAGTTGACCAGAGCGTGGAAGCCGTCGGAACGGCCATCCCAGAGATGCCAGATGAACGGGCGGTCGTGGAATAGCTTGGCGTGCTGCTCGAAGAATTCATCGCGCAGCCAGTCTTCGAGGGTCTTGGATTTGCTTCCCTTGAGTCCGGCAGCGGCGATCAGAGAGCGTTCATCGAGGGTGCCAAGGGCAGCGGCGAGAAGATGGCGTAGACGGTTGGCGGCGGGTTGCTCACGGTTGACTGGGGGCAAGCAAACGATGCCGTCAGGATCGGCAAAGGCTTCCAGCCCGTCAGGACCAATTGCCGGACAATCGTGAAAGCTGCTGCCAGTCTGGCGCGGCCATTTGTAGCCGAGAAAGCGGGCGACTGCGACGTGGAGAGACTGATCAGAACCCTTCGGATGGCCGTTGAAGAGCCATTGCGTTGGGTCGCTGCTTTGTGGCGTAGGCAAGCCATTTGGGAACTCCTTCGCCGCCACATTTTGCCAATGGACGAGGTCGAACGGCACTTTTACCAAGGTCGCATTAGCGACTTGATTCTTCTGATTAATCTTCCGAACCTCCGCCACGAACACTTTGGACGAGCAAAAGCACCAAATGGCGGGAAGATGTCGCGGATCTCTTGGAACAATAGCTGCAATGCTGTTATCGAAGACCGCCCCGAGATACATTGAAGTTGGAAGATACCCCATCCAGGCACACGCAACCCCCTGTTTGCCCCAGACTTTCTTACCAGCGAGCGGTGCGCCTGCTCTCTTCTCCATCTCAAGGAGTTCAGCGGTTCGAAAAAACCTTCCCCCCGGTTCACGATCAGCACTAATATAGTGAGCGCCGCTGAACATTTTGCCACCTGCCGGTGAGCTTTGGTGATATTGCCAGCCTACTCTTTCTCGGACTTCAAAGAACATCAGCCTAAACTGCTCAATGTCGAGTGTGGCGGCCCCCTGAAAGGAATCGGCATATCTAGAAAGCAATGACGACTGTTCCCCCGGCTCAAACACAACACAAGAGTCAGGATTGTCTAGCTGTTTCAGCTGATCAACCGCAAGTATCTGTCTTTGATCGCATACAGAAAGAAGAGAAGCCTTTTCCTCCAACATTATTGGGGTCATCCCACGATTTGTTGAAACGTCTATCGCAAAAAAAACATTCTCGTAATGTGGAGTTGTAGCAGATAGTATCGTCAATACCGTGCGCGGCCCCCTCATCCCGAACGTCCACCACGCTTCCTCTCCTAAAGAAGCGACAGCTCTCCATTCCGTGCCTTTGAGCAGTTTGCGGCGTAAGTTCTTAAAAGTCGTCAGAAAGAACCATAGTTGAGGTGTGACAAGAGCAGACGAACCAGCTTTGATGGTGCAAAACCTTAAGCATCGCTCGATAAAACAAGTTGCAAGGTCCGCTTTAGAATCTGGGTATTCTTCCTCGCAATACTGTCTGAGAACATCATGCTGCTTCAATCGGCCAAGATAGGGAACATTAGTAATCACAAGGGTATATTTTGCTGCGAGTAGCTCAGCAGCCTTGGCAAGCCCATGCGCAATGACCCCAAATTCCGCAGCATCATCATCAAGCTTTGCATGTTGTCTCGTGTTAGCTTCAAGCGCGGAAATAAGAAGAGGAGCAAGTTCCTGAAAACTGGCCTCGACTAGGCTCCCGCCTTGGGCACGTGGATTGATGAGGCTGCCGAGAACCGGAGCATCCTTGAACAGGCCATGTAGTCGCATCATGCCGTGCCGGAGCCGATCATCATTACCAGCGAGGGCCGCCCATTCCGCTTCCGTCGCACTCGGAGCATGTCCAGAGCAAGCAAGGTGAAGCGGTGGCAGCACTTGGTAGCCCGCCAACTTCCATGCCGTCAGCGCCACATTGAAGGCGGCAAACCTGTAGCACCGCGCAAATACTGCTGTACGAGGAGATGTTCCACTTTCGGCAACGGAAAAGGAACGGTCTGCTCTTCGAGGAGCGCGGTTTTTGTTGAAGGAGTGCAATGCTCCATCGCTCCTATGAGCTGTCCAACTTCCGGTAGGCCATCGAGTTGTGTTGTGGGCAGCACGGCTTGCACCTAATGTAATAATACCTCTATTCGGTCAGTTATGTATTATTCTAGGTGTGCCATTGAGCGGTTGAAATAGTTAAATCGTTCATTTTCATAATCTTCCTGGACAGCGTTCATAGCGAATTCCGCGCCTTGGCGGCGGGGACAGGTGTTCGACCACAACAGCAAACGACAAATCCGCCTGGATTCATGGCAGCGTTTACCTCACCTTCCCAGAGGGGGAGGCGAAAGAACGGTTCTCTTCATCTGGTCAAGCAGTTCTCGAAGATGGACCCTGAATATCTCGAATGGCTCCGCTACAAACTGAGCGTGGTTGGGTGCCACGCTCTCGACAACATGGCGCGGGGGCTGGAACACGCGGCACCGGAACAGTCCAGACTCCACGGCGTGACCCGTGGGATTGCCGATTACGCTGCCACTCAGATGAAGGGGACCACCGAAGATGATTACGAAATCCCCGGCATCCTTAGGCGAAGTGAGACAATACTCTCAACAAGAATGTTGCTCAACGTAAATAGGGTTCACGAGTACCCCATAGCACAACTTCAATAACCGAGTGGGCGCACCACAAGAAACGGAAACGCAGTGTTAGTTCCTGGTCAGACAATTCGGAATCTGCAATTGGCTGAACTCCTCCGGTTAAAGTCAGATCAGTTTCTAGTCCTCCAAGTGATTCGGGGGGGCATGGGAGCGGTTGCAAAGATCCAAGACAAAGAGGACAGAGTATATGCTCTCAAGTTCTTCGAGTTGACCGAGGGGGGGACGGATATACTTGAACGATTCCGAAGAGAGGTTCAGGTTTGGGTGACCGCATCCAGTTGCGATGCAGTTGTTGAGGTATGGGGAACACTTCGAATCAACGAGACGCCCGTGGTCTGTGCTGAATGGATGCCTGGTGGTGACATATCCGTACTCATGAAGTCTACAGAGCCGGGCTATTTCTACTCAATTCTTGATCGGGTTATTGCTGGCTTAGACTGGGTGCATGAGCAGTACAAGATCGTCCACCGCGACATCAAGCCATCGAACATTTTGCTTGACGGAAGTGGTTCGCCGTACATCTCTGATTGGGGAATCGGAAAAGTCGCATTTCAAAATGAAAGGCGCCCCAGCGAGAGGACAAATTCCAAAAACGTCCAGTCTATTGCTTTGCAAGGAACCCTTACCAGCACAGGACGTATTGTGGGCACCATACCGTACTGCTCGCCAGAGCAAATCCTAAACTCAAGTACAGTAGATTTTCGTTCAGACATGTACAGCCTGGGTTGTTTGATGTACCAGTGGGAGACCGGCGTTCCACCATTCGTGGATAGTAGATGGGAAGAAGTCGCCCGCAAGCATTTGGAATCCCCTGTACCGAGAATTGGCGGGTTCCTTCGCCGATCGAGATTTGGCGCGGAATCGGTGATCCATAGATGTTTGGAGAAGAACCCAAGTGACAGGTTCACCGCCTATTCGGAGCTTCGCGAATCGCTTCGGCGTCAGGCGCATCGCCTGCATATCAGTGTTCCAAAGAATGAAGTATCTCGCCGTAGATCTATGCCGCTTGTTGGCCATGACCAGTTCGCAAAACTGAAACCGAGTGTTTCAGGAACTAAGGGATACGGCCTGTTTGAGAAAAAGGAGATCGACGCGTTTATACTCGAAGCTGAAGCCCTTGCTTCTGTAGGAGAATGGCAGAAAGCATACGACATATACAGCCGCCTCTGGCTTCCGGATTTTTACCCCGACGACATTGTCGAGATTAACCCAAATATCAGGTGTGCAATCAGTCTAGGGTCATTGCTGGTGAATCTTCGCCGGGCTGAGGAGGCAGTCCAGATTCTCACAACAATTCCGGCAACACAGAGAATATATGCCGAGTATTTCGTAAATATGGGGAACGCTCTCAATCATCTTGGTAGGTACGCGGAAGCTGAAAGTGTTGGCGATCTTGGACTCAAGATGTTTCCAGATGATGGAGACATCTTAGGCAATCTGACAATCTCTCTCACATTTCAAGGAAAGCATCTTGAGGCGCTACCATTTGCCACGAAGCGGCTTTCCATAGAGCGCAATGTGCATTCGCTAGAAGAAACAGGTCTAGTACTCAAGTCAATCGGCACAGATCTGGTACATTCTGACTTTCCTAAAGCCCTTGAATATCTTACAAATGCCGCAGGACTGTTCTCCGAGTCACTAGCTAACAATCCGCTCTACTCCCCACCCCGGCAGAATTTGGCTCGCACTCTTTTTGATATGGGGCTCTTTAGCGAAGCAATGGATGTGGCGTCTATGTTTCCGAAAGAACCTTTCTACGGGCGTGAACGTGGAATTCTTATCGCAGAGTGCTTAAACCGAGTAGGATCAGCATCACAATGTATGGATTTTTGTGCCAAATGGAAGAGCGACCTAAAGAGCGAGGTTCGTTTTTCGAGGGTTGAGGCGGAGACGATTGCCGACTTCTACTTTGTCGGGATGCAGACAAAGGATGGAAATCGAGTCGTCGTTCCAGAATGTGTGAACTTCTTTACTGATGTCGTTAAGGATTCAGCGAAAAGGCAACTATCAGATTTCGGATATCTGGCTCGAATCGAGGAGTGGCTAGGAAATCCTGATGCAGCCTTGCTCATCGCAAAACAGGCACATGAGTTATTCGGTGACAAATGGGAAGTATTCCACAGCTACGCGTGGTTGCGAGGGCGGACAGAGCAATGGGAGTCTGCGTATATTAGTTCAAAGAAGGTGTGCGAGTTAGCACCGTGGCATCCGCCGGTATGGCGACAGAGGACATGGATTGAAGAGCATCTTGGCATGTCAATGCAAGCTGCCTCGTCGCGGACCCAGGGAGATGAACTCAGGCGGACAATTGAGAAAATGCGAGAAGCCGTCCGTGAAACTCTTCGACGGAAAAGGGTTATTGACTAACCTGTGGACTACGGCCACTCGGTGTGGGTTTCGTGCTCGACCTTGGCGTTCTTCCGTGAGCGGTGTGTGAAGTACAGGTGCTACGAAGGCAAGTTATCTGAATTCCCGAGACTGGCCATTCGTGCTTTCTGAAGCAGTTTCCACTGGTCCGGAAGCCAGTTTGGCAGTTCGCTTCTGCGGACTTGCGGTAGATTCGTCAACAGCTGCGTGAGATACAACTGCGGGTCTACATCGTGTCGGCGGCAAGTGCTGGTCAGGCTGGCCAGGATTGCCGCTGTCCTACCGCCGCGTGGATTGCCGACGAAGAGACTGTTTTTTCGAGTGAGAACAACGCGCTTCATCTCGCGCTCGCTGACATTGTTATCGATAGCCACCGCGCCGTCCGAGCAGAACACGTTCAGTTCCGTCCATTGGCCCAGAGCATAGTTGATTGCCTCGGCCATAGGGTGCTTGGGCAACAACTGCTCTTTCCACACGAGCAGCCTCTGACGCAGATCCGCCAGCACCGGCGCCGACTGCTCCTGACGCAGCTTCAGACGTTCCTCAACGGAAGCAGACCCGGCCTGCTTTTCGACCGCATAGAGCGCACGCACCATCTCGATCGCCTCCCGCGCGATCTCAGGAGCGGCCTTTTCCGCATCGATCACCTTTCTCCTCATGTGCGCCCAACATCCTGCGCGCGTGATCTCGTTGCCGGCCACGACGCCGTTGTATCCGCCGTAGGCATCGGCTAGTAGTACCTGGCGATAATCCTTCAGAAAATACTTCGGTCCGTCGCGCCCGCGATTCAGCGTGAAGTCGAAGACGTTATACGGATTGGCATCGTCGCCCACATACACCCACATCCGCGCATTGGCTGTTTTACCCTTGCTCAGCATGGGCATGATCGTGTCGTCGGTGGCAACTACGTGAGAGGCGCGCACCCGCTCGGTCATCAACTGATACAACGGATCGGCAAGGTCGCCAGCACCACCGCACCAGACCGATTGCGTAGCGCGCGAAATCTCAAACCCCTGCCGTGCGAAGATGTCTTCCAACCTGTAGTAAGGGAGGTAATCAGAAAACTTGCTCGTAACGATAAAAGCCAACAGCCCCGGCCCGGCCATGCCCTTGTCAATTGCCATCTCCGGCTTGGCCGCCGTCTCCATCTGCGGGTTGTTGCCGTTGTTCTCGCAGCCAGCGCAAGCATACTTTCTGCGTACGTGATGGATCCGCACGAAGTGGCCGGGAAGATATTCCACCTGCCAGCTTTCGTCCGTGCCGATCTGCTTGCGCTCGATACCGCAGCAGGGGCAGGCCCGTTCAGCCACGCTCAACTCGTGCACCTGGGTAGTTACGGGAAGGTTTTCGAAGTTAGCAAGATTGCGCCGTCCCTTGCGCCGCTTCACGCGCCGAAGTTCTTCCGCTGGTTCGGTGCGCTGTGGAAGGTCGTCCGGATTGACCGGCTTCAGATCCATCTCCTCGGCGAAGTTCAAAAGCATCTGTGCCAGGTCACCAGACGATTGCAAACGATCGGCGCGAGGGCCGTAGTACCACTTGCGATATCGATCCAACTCCAGCTGCAAGCGAAGATTTTCAACGTGGAGATCGTTGGCACGCTTGGTCTGCTCTTCGGCAAGCTGAATTTGCTTGTCGCGCTCATCTATCAGCGCGGCCAGCATGGCTTTCAGCGCTTGGCTGTCATCGGGAAGAGCAACAAGATTGGCTTCGTTGTCCACTCACTTATTCGATGCAAGTGGCGCGTTGTAAGTTACATCAAGCTATAACTCTTTGCATGTTATTTTTGTTGGTTTCCGCTCCACGTTCGTAGCGCGGAACGCGCTTCAGCTTCGACATATCGATCCCATCCAAAATCATTGCTAACTCGCTCGCTCGCAGCTCTACCGAACGCCTTCCAGCATCAATCCGCGGAAGCTTGAATACTCCGCCCTCGAGACGTTTGTACCACAAAATAAATCCGTCCCGATCCCATGTCAAAATCTTCAGTCTGTCTCCTCGACGCGAGCGAAAGACGAAAAAACTGTTGCCTACAGGATCCTGGCCAATCACCGACTTCACTCGCTCCGCAAGGCGGTCAAACCCACAGCGCATGTCAGTCGCCTCGGTTGCCAACCAGATGCGCGGTCCCTGCGCACTATCCAACGCACGCAAACTCGGCAGCCCGATCATCACTCGGCCTCAAGCACAGCCAACAATGCACGCAGGTGACTCGCATCGAATCCGGGCTCTACCAAAAGGCTACGCCCATCGTTCAGACGAATCGCAATCGCTGGAGAACGTTCCGGTGCCGGCTTCCGCTGCTCCCGCGACTCCTTCACTTTCACTTCTACAAACTTTGCCGCTTCGCCTTCGCGGATCCGCTTCTTCCAATCGTAGAACTGTGAAGCACGAATCCCGCGGTCACGACAGAATGCTGCCACCGTTTGCCCGCTTGAGAGCTGTTCCAAAACCAGCCCACGCCACTTCGCTCCTTGCTCCGTGATGCTTTGCCTCATTACACAAATATGCCGCACAAACCGCCGCATTCCAAGATGAGGTTTACAGAGCGCTCACGTTCTTCCTGCTCTAGCTGGTGGCGATGCTGATGACGGCGTAGTCCTTTTTCTTCTGCGTGGTTCTGATTTCTGCCGGGTGTCCCAAGTCGCGATTCTCAGACCCCGAGTTCCGTTGCTTCTCGTCAGGGCTGCGCATACCAAGAACCCTTGCCGCTTCCGTGCCGGGCAAGATGGCCCTTTTCAACCAAGCTGCGAAAATGGTCCTTCAACGTGTTGCGGCTGGCGCCGGTCACGCGGACCAAGGCGGCCATTGTGGCGCGGCCATGCTGGCGGACGTAGTCGATGATCTGAAGGTCCAGCTCCGGCAGGGCGGCAATCACTACGCGCTCGCGCTCCACCTTGGCTGCCAGCCGCCGTTCCTGCTGCTGCAAAGCCCGCAGAAAAAAGATCAGCCACGGCTGCCAGTTCGGCGCGGCACTGCGGAGAGTGCCCTGCGTCTGGCGCAGAGCCAGATAGTAGCCCTCTTTGCTGTTCTCGATCACGCCTTCCAGTGAACTGTAAGGCACATAGGCGTACCCGGCTTTCAGCAACAGGAGCGTGGTGAGCACGCGGCTCAAGCGGCCGTTCCCGTCCTGGAAGGGATGGATTTCCAGAAAGACGACTGTAAAGATAGCGATGACGAGCAGCGGATGAAGCCGCTTCAGTTCCTGGGCTTCCCGAAGCCAAGCGACAAGCTCGGCCATCAGCCGGGGAGTGTCAAAGGGCGAGGCGGTCTCGAAGACGACGGCAATCTGCTGGCCGGAGTCGTCGAAGGCGGCGACGCTGTTCGGCAGCTTCTTGTACTCGCCGCGGTGCCGGTCGTCCTTTTCGCTGTACTGCAAAAGATCGCGGTGGAGCTGCTTTATGTGGTTTTCCGTGACCGGAATCTCCGCCCACGCATGGAAGATGGTCTCCATGACCTCGGCGTAGCCTGCGACTTCCTGCTCGTCGCGAGTGGCGAAGGATTTGATCTCCAGCTTGGCGAGCAGGCGCTCCACGTCGCGGTCGGAGAGTTTGCTACCTTCGATGCGGGTGGAGGAGCCGATACTCTCAATGGTCGCCACACGGCGCAGGGCGGTCAGGCGCTCGGGCGCCAGAGTTCCCAGCGCGCGCCACGCCCCTTTGAACTCGTCGATCTCGGCGATCAGCGTGAGCACTTCGGGGGTAATCGGAATGTCGACAGCCTCGAACATCTGGCCCTCACACCCATATATACACCCAAAAGCACCCATAAATCCACTCGGAATAGTCGGGCGCAAGCCGTTCACGCCCGTCAGGCGGGCTGGCTCAGACCGGGCGCAAAACGGAAACCGGTCAATGGGAGGTATGCCGGACGGAAAGATCGGCGGCATAAAGTTTCCGAATAGGCCGACAGACCACCCGGCACCTACCAGGAAGGGCCGGAAGAATTCCTAATGTGCATGAAGATCTGTCGCGCTATCTGGGCGCTTTACCGGTAGATACTGGTTATGGAGGCACTATGTACAGTTGGGAATGGGAAGATTTCGAGGACATCATTAAGAGCCATCAAACTGTTATCAGCGATCCTGGCCCTCTTAAGAATCCCATTCGGAGCTTCGTGATTGAGCGAGACGCCGAACTGGGTCTTGTGATGCAAACGCGTGGGCCTCAGGATGCAAAAGGCGGCGCGCCAACCCCACCACCCGGAACAGTACGGCACAATATGGATGCGGTTACCTTTACGAGTATCATGGGGCTGCAACTCGTCGCAGAGGGAGTACAACCGAACGCGGAACGGACTAAATACCATGACGATCCGACCATCGGCGAACTCCAACAGGATAGTTCTGTTTATCGTCTCAAAGGCTCGGTCTATCCCTACGAACGAGTGACCAAATACGTCATCGACTGGCTCGCAAACCTCGACTCGGTTTTCCTTTGGCCAGACAACATCGAGGACATCACCGAGACAAAGAAGACGCGGAAGCTCGGCTCCGATTCCGACGGGCCAGTAATGTCAGCCTCAAGCACTTCTGGTGGAAACGGACGGCGTTGTGTGCAACTCACAGTGGATGGATTCACGCTGTTCCTCTGCTGCTCAGAAAAGGACATCGCTAAGCACGTGGATAGGCCGGGCTACATCGTCTATCTTGGCAACCCTTCCGACGAGTTCCGCGACAAAGTGAGAAGGTGCTTATCCTTCGCTCTTGGAATGTATTTGGTCTATCTTGGTTATTCGTCGTTTTGCGAGAACTGGGAACTCATTCACTTCGATGCTGTTGCCGCGTATAGCCTTGGCGGAAAGGCTTTCGACCTGGGGCCAATGCCGCCGTCACCTCTCGGCTCCCAGTGGGAATGGGAAATTAACCGGGAAGTTCTTTCCAGAGCGGTCAACGCTCTATATAACAATTACGAGGCATTGAACTTTGGAACCGTGAGTTGGGCTTACTGGCACGCGGTAGCTGCGACGCCGCACATCGCTGGGGCGCATTACGGTGCTGCGATTGAATCTCTGGAACGTGCTTATTTGAACACCAATGGAATCAAGGTCAAACGCGCGCTGCTCGATGAACAGCCGTGGACCGCTCTCCAAAAGGAATTGGACTGCTGCATCACGCAGGCAAATCTGAACGCTGAAGTCGCAAAGATTCTGGGAAGCAAGATCAGTAAACTGAATGAGGCACCGCAGAGTGTCGTGACAGATAATCTTCTATCAAATCTCGGTCTCACCTTTGGAGATCGAGAGAGTAGGGCGGCATCTCTGGTTCGGAACAAATCGGCGCACGGCAAAGATGATGAAGTGGATATCGAATGGATACGCAACCTCCATATCGTGCGGATTCGATTCCACCGTATGCTCTTAGCAATGACAAGCGCCAGCGATCATTATTATGACTACTTCACCATTGGACGTCCAACGCGGGGTCTGGCCGAGTGCATTCCTGACGAAATTTCTGAAAAACGCTGCTGAACATAGGTCGCACTCCCAGGGTGCATGATAGATACCGCACTGCTATCTGCCCTCTCGCTCGTGGCTGGGCGCTTTGATTCTGTCGCGCAAAGCCCAATGTGCTGATTGACGGACCTGTTCAATCCGTTCGAGGACATATTTGCGTTTCCCTTCGTCAATCGACATCCGGAAAGATTGCCGGCCGTCTTGGGTCTTGATGACCGCAACCGTCAGGTTGCCGCCGATGTTTGCCTTCGGTTCTGGTTCTTGAGACGTTTTCAGGATCTGGAGAAGTTGTTGGGAGTGAGCGGCAGGCTGGAGGCACGAAAGAAGCAGGTGTACATCGGCTTCATTGGTGAAGAGCATCCCGCTCGTGTCCTCATTCTGCAATCTGGTTTCGAGGGCATGGAGGCGGGCAGCCTTAACCTGGAGAGGATTCGCCACGAGTTGGTGCTGGTACAGCGCGTCCCGCATCTCTGGGTCGGTGAATTCAACGAAGATGCCGTTTTGGACGGCCACTTTGACCACCTTCCGCTTCCAATCGTCGCCTCCAGAGCACGCGATACGCGATCCGTATTTCTGGACGGCCATCTCCAGACCAAAGACGATTGCGGCCTCGTTCTGATTGAGCACGGTAACGCGCCGTCCACGGTCGATGATGGACAGTTTCCCATTGAGCGTGTACGAGACATCCCCAGTGGTCCGGTTAATCGTCCATATCCGGGCTGTGGCAATCTGTCCAGCGAGATTCTCCGCTCGCTGTTGAGCGGCAAGACGCTGCTCGACGAATTCTGACCAATCCGTCTTCTCCTCATCCGTTGCAGGGCCAAGATGCAGCGCATTGGGTTCAAGCGTCGCCTCCAGCCGCCGCTGGTTTCGCTGATCCGCATAGCGCCATCCGCGCAATTGTGCCGCCGCCCGCGCATCGCCCTCGGCAGCGCGTTCCGCAACCCACACGCGTAGGTTCTTCGGAAACTGCGCGTGGCGCGTCTTCTGGGTGGACGATTTGAGCATTTGCAACTCGATGACGGACGCGGCCACAGCCTCCGAGAGCAGGATCTTCTTCGCGGGCCACGGTAGCGCCATTGTGCGAATCTCCTTCTTTCTCTGGCGGAGATTCATAATCAGGTTCTGACGTGCTTCTCTTCCCTGTGTGGTCAAACCCTTGCACACTTCCCGTCGTCGATTACGATACTGGTTATAGTCGGACATCAGGGAAACTCTGTCGGAAAGTCGCTTCGCTTTCCGTTCTTCCCTCAGTGCGCTATTACGAACGGGAGTACGAACGATATGTTGAGCGGCCTCATAGCCGGATGTTGAGGCAGGTGTCCAGGCCCCAAAAGCGGCCTCAGTAGTCTGACGGTTGATCTTTCCTGCGAAGTTGTTGCGGAATACGTCGGATGCCTTGACCCGGATGTTGTGGTCGATGGCAAGGACGGTGTACCCGCCTGTCTCTCCCTTTTCTAGCCGGAGTTGAGCCTTGGCGAGAAGGTGATGGAGGTCATCCCACGAAACATTACGTCGGGTAATCAGTTTGGATACGCTGGGAGCAACCTCCCGCCGCAACCAAGATTGGAACGATTCCTGATCCTGGTAATGTTCAAATTGTGCAGCGGCTCCGGTCGGTTGTTGTCGCGCACATCGGGAAGCATTACGTTCGCTTCGTGATGTTGGTACAGCTTGTTCGGTGTCGGCATCCCAGCGCGCAAGGCCCGGAGTATGAGCCCAGTTGTATTTAGTTTCGAGTTGGCGAGCTGCGGTGTGTAGAAGCGTATGGGACTGATGTGGTGTTGTTGCTCTGAGGGTCTCTGGGTGTACCTTGTTGACCATTACATGGACATGAAAATGCTTTTTGTCGTCGTGCGCGACGATCATATATTGATGGTCTTTGTATCCGAGTGCTTTCAGTGTGTGCACTGCTGCGTCTGTCCATTGTGGTCGAGTCGGACGTTCTCCTGGCGGCCATGCCAGTTCATAGTGGCATAGCGCATCCTTGCAACGATCATTGAGAGATGCAACCCCAAGCATTTCTCCTGCCGCTGTGTCGAAGCTCAGAAGATTCTCCGACATGACCACATCTCCTCGCAAACGAACTTCTCCAGTGTCGGCATCATGCTCTTGTGTGAGGTATTCATGAAGCCGCTTGAAGCTGCTGGAGTGTTTTCGAGATGGCTGTACCTTGACGATCATGTTCACTTCCCCACGGTGGCATTGAGCCTGCTCACTGCGTTAAGCACTGCGGACAACGTCGAATTCAGTTCCTTCCGCAGACCTTCCTCATTCGGAAGACCTTTGATCTGCCTGAGCAGGTACTTCTGGAGTCCACCGAGTCTTGCAAGTTCTCCTAATGCCTTCTGGTCCATTTTTGAAATGATCCGCTTGTTGAATGCGATTCTTCGCATGTACTCGCTCATGGTCAGGCCGGCGATCTTCGCCTGGTCCCTGATGTTGGCTTTCTCTGCATCGGTGATTCTGATGAAGATCCGGCGTGTGGCGACTTCATTCTGTTTAGCTCTTGCCATTGTCTTCTCCTGTTCTGTGGGGTCTCGGGGCGTAGCCCTGAGCAAGATGCGCAACCATTTCTCCGAGTAGCCGCAGGCGGATTGGAAAAATGGTGGTGGGCGCGCGGAACCCCGAAGGGGTTTCGTGCGCACAGCGCCCATCTTGCCGTCTCTCTCAAGCATTCCGATCCAATTATAATACATTTCTACGGTCAGTCCTATGGTATTATCTGCATGTGCCGTTCATGAGGACGGAGATGGGGAAGATGTATGGAAAAAGCGCGACGTAAAGTGCAAATGATTACCACAGATCAGCTTGAAGTTATTCGCACACACCTGGCTCAGAAAGGGAATGAGCCTCCGCCACAACCTGAAACATTCATGACGGGGGAGATTGTACGAGCTTTATACCCTGAGTTGAAGAAGTTGCGGGAAAACGGCTACTCGCTGAAGGTGCTGGCTCGTGTTTTTGCAGAGAATGGCGTTGTAATCTCAGCCAACGCCCTCTCGACCTACCTGTCCAAACTGGCGCCGACAAGAGAAGAAGCGCAACCAAGATCGGTTCGTAAGGTGAGCCCTGTGGTGTCGTCAATTGTTGATGGCAGGCGTGGACAATTCCAAATGAAACCGGACGTATCGCTGTAAGAGAGGAGAGATGTATGGCACGGGTATTCTTCGTAACAGGCAGCAAAGGCGGTGTTGGGAAGTCTGTGGGCGCGATTGCACTTCTCGACTACTTTGAGATGAGGAATCGAAAGGTCTCGCTGGTAGAGACCGATACAGCAAACCCAGATGTTGGCAAAGCATACCAGAAGGATGTGAAGTCGTTCTCGCTTGTAAACCTGGATGAGAACGAAGGCTGGCTTGATCTTCTCGACATAGTGGATGCGAGCAAAGACGATGATGTTGTCGTCAATACCGCCGCACGAAACAATGAAGGCGTCAACCGTTACGGTTCAATGTTTGATGAGAAGCTGCATGAATTCGATTGGCCATTCATCTCATTGTTCCTCATCAATCAGCAGCGAGATAGTTGCGAGATGCTGGCTGAATACATGAGCGTGGTGAAGCACGGCACAATTCATGTCGTTCGTAATCGGTTCTTCGGCTTGGCACCATCGCTCTTCGAGTTGTATGACACTTCGGCACTGCGGCAGACGGTGGAGGAAAGAGATGGATTGTCGTTGTACCTTCCTCAATTGGCTACGCGCGTCACCAATCTCGTACAGAGCAGCCGACTGACACTCGAAAAGGCGCGGGAATCTGCAACGCTTGGTAGCCGCGCAGAGATTGAACGGTGGCGTCGCGAATGTGCCCTGAACATCTTTGATA
>Ga0224555_1001737_pt1 | contig 28570 bp, 29 predicted proteins | sample 714S23034metaG_FD_180687 | JGI IMG/M metagenome (GOLD analysis project Ga0224555, IMG submission 180687) | Peat soil microbial communities from Stordalen Mire, Sweden - 717 S2 30-34 | ecosystem: Environmental > Terrestrial > Soil > Wetlands > Peat | place: Sweden: Norrbotten County, Stordalen...
TGTTGACGCCAACCGGCGAGGATCGCCTCGAACACCGCCGGTTCGGGATGCAGCAGGGCTGCTCCCTCAACGAGCACCAGGCGCGCCGATCCCGCTCAGCCAACTGGTCCAGTCAAAGCATTCCGCCTCTCCGCCCGGCTCGTGCTGGGTGCAGCATCGTTGCAGCAAACGCAACACGCACCGCGGATGGTCCCCCGGAGCAGGGGTATTGCACGACCGGCTCACACCTCACGCAGAAGCGAGAAGAGCCGCCTTCCTTGCAGAACCTGAGTTGTTCACCCTGTCGAATGATGCATCTGCTGCAACAGTGCTCAGTTTCAAAAACGTGGCGTGAGTGTGGCGAAGATCGTGCAACCGAATCGCGGGTAGGCCGGACTTCGCGACTAGTCGCACGAAGCTTTGGCTGAAGAAGTCCGTCACCGGGGGCGTCCATGAGGGCCACGGGCCCGCGACGGAATGGGGTGCGCACGTCACCGACCAGGCCTCGTTCGGCTCGCGCTCGCTCTCGCCCATCACGTCGGCGGAACCACCGGTGCCGCGATCGCCCACGCCGCCCGCACCGCCTTCATGAGCGGCATGGATGTCGGCCTGCTGACTACAGCCGCTGTCGCTCTCGTCGCCGCCATGATCGGGCTGTTAACCCTTCCTGGCAAGTCAGGTTCCCGCCGGTGACACCACCACGCAGACAAGGGCAAGGCCACCGCGGAAAGCGCCACCGTGGAGCCGAAGCTCTTGCGCACCCCTTCGACTTCGATCGTTGCCTGGCCTGTTATGCGGGCTGCTTGGACGCTGGGGGTACCTCGGAGCCGGCGATGATCTTGGCCATCGCATTGCGGAACTGTTCGCCTTGACGCGGTGCGAGCGGCGACATGAGGCGGTTGAGTTCCTCGGTCGCCGCCGCATGGAATGCAAACGCCGCGCGGCGGCCGGTCTCGGTGAGCGTCACGCTTAGAGCACGCCGGTCACCTGGCACCGGCGATCGCGTGACAAGGCCTCGCCGTTCGGCCCTGTCCACGAGGCCGGTGAGAGCGGCTTTCTCTACGCCAAAGAGCTGTGCAAGTTCGAGCATCCCTCGAGGGCCAAAGGCCAGAGCGCACAGGAGTTTGGCCTGGACCTGCGTCAGGTGGTGGCGTTCGGCAGTGCGCGCATGGATGCCCTGCACCAGGCGGGAAACTTGGATGAGCGCGTTCGCGGCGTCGAGGTGCTCCTCCGCACCGGCGTACCATCCATCCGCGTCGCCCCGCTGCCTGCGTCTCACGACCGTGGTAGTGCTGCCTTGCGCGGTCTGGTTCACGGCACGTATAGTACGTCACGCAGACAGTTAGGTGCAATTACAGTACGGTTAATCCAGTGAGGCAGAGTGGGGTCATGATTCCTCGCTTCGGGAGGAGGCCGGATGGCTTTCACTGACCAAGAGATCACCTACCTACAGTCCCAACGGCTTTGTCGGATCGCCACCGCGTCGCCGGACGGCCAGCCGGACGTGGTGCCGGTGGGCTACGAGTTCGACGGGACGCGCCTCTACGTCGGCGGCATGGACCCCGCTAAGACACGGAAGTTCCGCAACGTGGCGGCCGGAAACCTCAGGGTCGCGCTCGTCGTCGACGACCTGATATCTGCCGATCCGTGGTCGCCGCGCTACATACGGATCTATGGCACCGCTGAACTCGTCAATCGGCTGGGCCAGTTCGGGCAGGCTCCCTACATGCAGATCACGCCCACGATCTCGTGGAGCTGGAACCTCGATGGGCGACCATTCACCCACCACCGCGAGGTGGTCATCCATCGCACTGTCCATCTACCTGTCGCCGAGAAGGGCGCGTAGCGCAACGGCACCCAGCGAGGGCGGACGTGCGTGGACAACTTTCAGCTGAATAGGTTTTAGCCCCACGAAAAGTCCCCACCCGATCAGCTTGACAGGCCCCAGGTCCTCAGCTACTTCACGACCTGGCGCACCAACGCCAGGAGCGAGGCCCAGAACCTCACCACCGAGAAGCTCCGCCGGGTCGCCCACGGCCTGCGGAACTTCGAGCACTATCGGCTGCGGCTGTTGCTCCACTCAGGCGCGCAATGGAACACTCGGCCCACTGCTCGAATCAGGGGCCGTCACCCTCTACAGCTGGTCGCGTAGAGCCGGTTAACCGCAGCTCCAGGTAGAATCGGCACGGTGGGGATGACCCCCATTTATCAAAGCCTCGGGACTAAGGAAGAGAAACAGGCATGAAGAAGAGCGGGTCGCAGAAAAGCGAGTCTCCTTCTCAGCTGATAGACGCGAGAATCAAGGAGCTAGGCGACTGGCGGGGCGAGATGCTCAGCCGGCTCCGCACCTTAGTCAAGGAAGCCGATCCCGAAGTCGTCGAGGAGTGGAAGTGGAGAGGGGTTCCGGTGTGGTACCACGACGGAATGATCTGCACAGGCGAGACTTACAAGAACGTCGTGAAGGCGACCTTCGCCAAAGGGGCGGCTCTGAAGGATCCTTCGGGCCTCTTCAACTCCAGTCTTGACGGGAACACAAGGCGGGCCATCGACTTCCACGAGGGCGAGAAGATAGACGAGGAGGCGTTGAAGACTCTCGTTCGCGCCGCCGTGACCCTGAACAAGTCCACACCCTAAAGCTAATCCACGCCTAACTACGTTCAGATCGTGGAGCTCTCGGCCGAAGCCGGGCGCTTTGACGAGGCGCTTGAGTGGGCCGAACGTGGGCTTGCCGCTTTCCCTGACCGCACCGACGCGCGGCTTCGCGACGTCGCCGCGAGAGAGTTTCACCGTGCCGGTCGCCAAAGCGAAGCGATATCTCTCATCTGGACCCAGTTCGAGGAACGACCAACCTCCTCGTAGTACGAGCTCCTTCACCGCCACGCGACCGCGGGGGCACGTGGGACAACAGCGAGAAGAGGCCCTGAAGCTCATGCGCGGACTCGAGGCCCTGGCGCGCTCGGCTGGGACGAGCGCCGCCGGAGGGGATGTCCTCTCGGGCTCTGCGGCCTGGAGAGCGCCGCGGGGCTACGACGAACATCCGGTGAGCTCCGAGCTCGTGAGGGTCCTTCTCTGGGAGGACGATACCGAGTCGGCGTGACCCGCGAGAGATAGCAGTATTCGGTGGTGCCCGCCTGCGTGTTCGGCATCGACTCGGTGGCACGACAAGACATCGCAGGGCGGCAAATGCCGCTGACCGAGCGGAGCGGCTCAAGCGGCCTCATCGGCAGCTGCGGGTTCGAAAGCCTGCAGGATGGCGGCTGCGCTCTTCTGAATGTGCTCGCAGGATGCTTTGATGCCGGCGATTGCCTGGTCGCCGTCACTGGCCCAGGTTGCGACGTACCCGAAGGAGTAGTCACCGGAGTCGATCCCAAGTACCTGGCAGACGACGTATGCCGCGGACTCAGCCTCCAGCTCGGCGAGCGCTCGGTTGTCGTAGCTCTCGTGGAGCAGGGCGTGGGCCAGCTCGTGAGCAAGCGTCTTCACCCGCTGCGCGGGTGTGTTGGTCGTCTCGACCCGTATCCGGTGATCGGCGTGGCAGCAGTCGCCATTCGTGTTGCCGTTGAATTCGTGGTCCTCGACCGTGAAACCGATGGACCGAGCGACTGTCAGGAGCTGGGCGTAGCGACCCTTGGGATCGTCACCGTCGAGCCGGTTGCAGATGGACGGCAGCTCTTCGCCGTCGGTCTGAGCGATGTCGAATACCGGCACGAACTTGAAGCCTCGGATGACCCGATCGGTCTCGCCGTCCTCAGCGTTCTTGTAGACCATGGGGGCGAGAACCCAGATGGCCTTCTCTCCCTTGCGGACGAAGCGGTTGAGTTTCCGCCAGGCGTTGAAGCCTGCGACCCGAGTTGCCCTGTGGCATTGGGCGGCAATGAGGAGAACGTTCCCAAAGCTGTAGTGGTGAAAGCGGCTCTGGAAGTCGAGGTGACGCTGCCATTCCTCGGACGATGTGAGGGTACTGATTCCCGCTGTCAGCTGGGCGACAAGTTCCGGGTGGTTGTTCTTGGCCATCATTCCTGAGTCCTCCGTGTGATGCCGATGGGTTCACCTGGCCAGCCAGAGAGAGGCCCAGCGGAATAGCCCCGAGGGACGCAGTCCAGGTGAACTTCAGGGCTTGGAGCCCTGAGGACGAAGCTCTGGCAGGGTGCGATACACGCAGCGGCCCCGTGGCAGGAGCGAGAGACCGCACCAGCACCCCGGTACGGACTGGAGCTGGCGGGTAAAGAGGGGATCACGCTGTGATCCGACGGCAGAGGAAGCTACAACGGCCCTGTGACACCCGCCTGGTGGGATCGGAGCTTGTGGACGTACGATTACAGATAGTGCTTGTGGACGATCGTACATATACTATAATGGTGTACGAACGTCCACTCAGCACTCCTGTGGACGTACGTAGGCAAAGGTGACTCTATGCAGATCAACTCCATGCGGGATCTGGCAGCAACCGCCCGAGGTCGCCGGCAAGACCTGGGTCTGAGCCAAGTTGAGCTAGCTGCCAAAGCCGGCGTCTCTCGCGAGTGGATCAGCGCTTTTGAGGGCGGCAAGACAACTGTCGAGTTCGGCCTCGTGATCCGTGTCCTCGACGCGCTTAGTTTTGGTCTCGACATCGTCGAGCGGGGGAGCGGTGCCGACAGCTCTCCGAGCCGGTCGGTCGATCTGGACGCCTTGTTGGACGAGTACCGCGACTGATGACTGAGTCTCTGTCGGTTCTATTGGACGACGCGATCGTCGGAACCCTCGTCCGCCTCCAGGGAGGTAAGCTCCGATTCGACTACAGCGACGAGTACCGACACCGGCTCAGCCCGACCCCGCTGTCTCTGTCAATGCCAGTCCAGGTTCGATCGCATCCCGACCACGTCATCGGTCCATGGCTGTGGGGGCTTCTTCCCGACAGCGACGCCGTCGTGGCCAGGTGGGCTCGGCATTTCCACGTGTCGTCGTCGCCCTTCTCCCTTCTCGGCACTCCGATCGGCGAGGACTGCGCTGGTGCGGTGCGGTTTGCGCCACCGGAGGAGATAGACCGCGTCCTCGCTCGCCCTGGTGGTGTCATATGGCTCAGCGAACACGACGTCGCGCAGCGCCTTCGGGAACTTCGGAAAGATTCGACTGCCTGGCTCGGCGAGTCCTTCACCGGCCAGTTCAGCCTCGCAGGAGCCCAGGCAAAGACCGCACTGCTCTTCCGGGATGGGCGCTGGGGAGTGCCGTCCGGCTCCACCCCCACGACCCACATCCTTAAGCCTGCGGTCGCCGGATTCGACGATCACGATCTGAACGAGCATCTCTGCCTAGACGCCGCCCGTCGCGCAGGGCTCGTTGCTGTTCGCACAAGAGTCGCCCACTTCAGCGACGAGTCGGCCGTGGTCGTCCATCGGTATGACCGCATCGCACTAGGAGGCCAGATCGCTCGGGTTCATCAGGAGGACCTCTGCCAAGCGCTCGGGATGCCACCGTCTCGCAAGTACCAGAACGAGGGTGGACCCGGACCGGCCGAGATCGGCAAACTCCTGCGTCGGGCGATGCCGCCGCAGGTCGGCGACGAAACCGTCGGACGGTTCGCCGATGCACTGATCTGGAACTGGCTAATAGCGGGCACCGATGCCCACGCCAAGAACTACTCTCTCCTGCTCGCCGACAACCAGGTGCGCCTGGCTCCCCTCTATGACATCGCCTCGGCGCTCCCGTATGGCACGCGCGAGAAGAAGCTTCGGTTCGCGATGAAGATCGGTGGCGACTACCGAGTCTTTCCTTATCGAAACTCGTGGCCAGATGCCGCGCGAGACCTTGGCCTCGACGCCGCAGCGCTTGTCGCTCGCGTTCGTGAGCTGGCCTCCGTCGCACCGGATGTGTTCGCCGACGCTGCCGAGGCTCCAGAAGTCCGAGAGCTGGATCGACCGCTGTCCGGCCGACTGGTTGACCTGGTCTCTGCTCGCGCAGCCCGTTGCTTGAGGCTGATCGAGTCCACCAGCGCTGTGGACTAACCCGCCGCAGCCGGGGCAGCGTTCGCGCGCCGGCTCAGGCCGGCTTATCTCGGGCGGTAGACGTTGCTTGGTGGTCAACACGGTCGACCTAGACAATCCGCTCGCTTTTGTCGATCCAGTAGATGACCCGATACTGCCCGACCCGGGCGCTGCGCCAGCCGGAGAGCTCGCACCCGAGAGCGTGGCCTATTTGCTGCGGGTTGGCGATCAAACGGCCGAAGCAGAACTCGACGATGGCGGCGACGACGCTCGGAGACTTCGAGGCAAGACGATCGAGCGGTCGAGTCGCAGGGGGCGACCAACGCAGCTGATAGTCGTTCACGAGACCAGCGGGCGAGAGCCTCCTCCTTGGTCAGTTCGACGGAGCCATCCAACCGGCGGGCGGCTTTAGCCTCTTGCAGACCTCTCATCGCCTCCGGGTCAGACAACGGCCAGCACGCGACGGCGGCGGTGCTCCAGCCCGTCAAGTAATCCATCGGCTCGCAATCCAACCGTTTCGGCCGGTTGAGAAGGCAGTCCATCTCGGCCTGCTCGGCGGCATGGTCGCCTGGCCCAAGGTTGGTGAGGCAAGATCACAGGATGCCCGACCCGATAGTTCTCGGCCGATCTGTGGTGGTGGGGCTCGGGGAGGCTGCGCCGGGTGAATGGTCGTCGTGCAACCGGATTCGTGTCGCCGCCGTGAACCAGGAGATTGCGGATGAGCTCGGGGCGGCCTGGCGCGAGCGGCGCTCGCTTACCATCGAGCTCACGCCGGGCCTCGGTCTCGATGATCCCGAAGTTCCGCCTGCCGAGGCCATTACGGATCGGCAGCCCTGGGAGTGGTCGGCAGACCTGGACCTTGTGGCCGAGCGGCTGCACCACGGCATGTGGGCCAACTCGATAGACGCACGCGCCGGTTCGTCGCACCGACGGTGGTACTCCGCTGAGCTCGCATGCAATCTCGGCGCCACCCGCACCGATGCGGGAGGCGACGTCGTGCTCCCCGACGGCACGCTCGCCGTCTGCGACGGCGGGCCTCTCGACGTCGCTCTCCCAGATCGCGTTGGCGTGCCGGTACTTCACCGGATCTCGCTAGAGCACGGGATGCTTCAACCGCTCGGCGCGAACGAGCCAGTCGGTGTTCTGCTGGCGCCCGACCAGCTCGAAGCCGTGGCCGAGCCCGGAGTCACGGCCCGGGTCATAGCCCCTGCGGGCTCGGGCAAGACGAGGGTGCTCACCGAGCGGGCCCGGCTGTTGCTGCAAGGCTGGGGCCTCCCGCCGGCTGCGGTTGCCTTGGTCGCGTACAACACGAGGGCGGCGAACGAGATGAAGACCCGGCTCGCCGATCTCGCGGGCGTGCAGGTGCGGACGCTGAACGCCCTTGGACTGCGGTTGTGCGGGCGCCGCTCGACCATCGAAGAGGTTGATGTGCGCCGAATGCTCGGCAACCTCGTCAAGTTCCCGAAACGCTCGGAGACCGACCCCCTGGCGCCATGGCTCAAGGCGCTAGGGCGAGTCCGCCTTGGGCTCGCCGACCCCGAGACCGTGGAGGACGAACTACCCGACGTGTCCGATCTCGAGCGTGTCGCCCGTGTCTACCGTGCCCAGCTGGCCGAACACGAAGTCGTCGACTTCGACGAGCAGGTGACCGGCGCCATTGAGCGGCTGCTGGGTGATCCCGCCTTCCGCCAACGGGCCCAACGCTCAGCTCGCGTGCTCCTCGTGGACGAGTTCCAGGACCTCACGCCCGCGCACCTGCTCCTCATCAGACTGCTCAGCGGACCGGCGGGCGCAGTGTTCGCGGTTGGCGACGACGACCAGACAATCTATGGATATGCCGGTGCCACACCGCGCTGGCTGGTTGACTTCGGCCATTGGTTTCCCGGCGCCGCGTCGCACTCGCTCGAGGTCAATTACCGGTGCCCGGCCCCTGTGGTGGCCGCGGCGTCGAACCTGTTGACCCGGAACGCCCTACGCGTCGCGAAAGTGATCCGCACCGGTTCACCTGAAGGCAGCCAGGTCGGTGACAGTGGGTGCCTGTCGATACTTCCGGGTGACGACGGCCCCGCTACCCGGACCGCTCGCCGGGTGCGTGAACTCTTCGACGAGGGCGTGATGCCCACCGATGTGGCCGTCCTGGCACGAGTAAACGCGTCGCTGGCCCCCGTGCAGGTCCTCCTTCGCAACAACGGCTTGCCCGTGAACGGAGGGGTGAGCAGACAATTCCTGCAACGAGGCGGCGTCCGGGCCGCTCTGGCATGGCTGACAGTTGCTACTGCTCCCGCTTGGGCGCTTCCTGGTCCAGTGTTGCGAGACGTGGCGCGGCGCCCCAAGCGCGGCATGAGCGAATCGCTTCTGGACCTCGTCGGCAAGCAGCGTTCCATCGATGGCCTGGCCAGCCTGGCGGGCTGGCTCGACGGCAAGGGCAGCGATCGGGAGGCCGGCAAGGTGCGAGATCTCGCTGACGACCTCAAGCAGGTCCGCAAGGCGGCTGAAAACGGGACGACTGCCGAGGTCCTGGCTGTGCTGCGATCCCAGATCGGCGAGGGCGGGCTGGACGCGAGCGCGACGGCGCTCGACCAATGGAGCCACGGTGCCGTCTCCGCTCACGGTGACGATCTCGACGCGCTCGGCGAGCTGGCCGATCTCGAAAGCGACGCAAGCCGGTTTCCTGCGTGGCTTTCGGAGCAGTTGAACGCGCCAGACGACGTTGATGGGATCACCTTGGCATCGATCCATGCTGTGAAGGGCCGGGAGTGGCCACACGTCGTGGTACATCACGCCACCTCGGGGCTCATCCCACACCGGCTTGCCGAGGACATCGAGGAGGAGCGGCGGGTGTTCCATGTCGCATTGACTCGCTGCCGGTCGAGCATGTCGATCATCCCCGGCTCGCCGCCATCCCCGTTCCTTCTCGAGCTAGCACAACCCGGCAAACCGACGACTCGTGACCGGACGCCGGATGTCACGGCGACACGGGCGACTCGGATCCAGGAGGCGGGTTCTCGACCGGCATCGGTGTCGCGTCAGGCGACAGCTAAGGTCGAGATGCTGATGGGGGTAGTGGGATTGCGTTTTACCCACCGCGGCCGCGACTTCGAGATTGTCGAGCTGACCACGAATGGAGCTCGAGTGCTGCTCGAAGGGGGCCCGGCAACCACGACTGTCGCGTTCGGCGCGTCCGTGACTGTCGAAGGCCGCCCGGCGGTGCTAGCCAATCCCCGCTTTGCAGAGGCGTGGGACACTCTGCGGACCTGGCGAGCAGAGCGGGCGAAGGCGGCGGGCAAGCCGGCATTTGTTGTGTTCGATGACAAGACCCTGCGGATCGTCGCCGCCATATTGCCGACCAACGAGGCAGGCCTGCTCGCGATCAGCGGGATCGGCCCGGTGAAACTGGAGAGTTATGGCGACGAGCTCATCGCGATCGCCGAACAGCTTCGGACAAGCTAATACCGGGACGGCTTTCTGACCCTGCCGGCTATGCGGGGTCCACTGCTCTAAGGTGTGGCTACATGTGCTACACTCCCATTATGGTCAGTTCAGTCTCCGTACGGGAGTTGCGCAATACCGTCAGCGCGGTGCTGCGTCGGGTCGAGGGTGGTGAACGGGTCACGGTCACCGTTGACCGTCGTCCGGTGGCCGAGCTCGTACCGCTTCGTCGGCGCCGGTCGGTATCGGTTGAAGAGGCGCGCAACGTGGTTTCGCGCCACGCCGCGGATTCTGGCCTTCGCGCAGAGCTCAGGGAGCTGCTAATCGATACGACGGACGAAGCATGAAGGCGCTGCTCGATACCTCGTTCTTCATCGCGACCGAGTCGGGGCGCCCGCTCGGCGAGATGCCGGGGGTCACCGAGACTGAGGTTTCCGTTGTCACCCTGGCGGAGCTGACGCTCGGCGTGCTCATGGCGAACGACCCTGATCGGGCCAACCGCGTCGCAACGTTGTCGGCGGTCGAGTCGACGTGGGACCCGGTTCCTGTCGATGCAGAAGTGGCAAGGACGTTCGCGCACATCGTGGCAAGCCTGAGATCTCGCCAGCGACGCGTTCCGATCCTCGACGCACTTATTGCAGCGACCGCCATCGTGGAACAGGTCCCAATTGTCGCCCAGGACCGTGACTATGACGCGGTCCTGGGCGTCGAAGTGATACGGGTATAGGCGCGACCGTCGGGTCAGCGTCCCTGCGCGTCCCGCAACTCGTGGAGTGTGAATGCTGATCGAAAACAGGAGTGCGCGCTGGTCGAAAACGGGAGCACTTTGAGCTTGAAGTTACTTGGTGTCTTGAGCTTGGCCCACAGGCTGGCTGCCCTGAGGGATCGGTTGTTGGCTTGCCTCGCCGGATCCGGGCGCGTCTTGGAGCCGGTAGCTCTCGCCCTTGGCGTCAGCGTCCGTCGTTTCTCTCAATGGGGCATGGAACCTCGTCTCGGGCGGTAGAGGTCGCTTCGGTGGTCAGCCCGGTCGACCTAGACAATCCGCTCGCTTTCGTCGATCCAGTAGATGACCCGATACTGCCCGACCCGGGCGCTGCGCCAGCCGGAGAGCTCGCGCCCGAGAGCGTGGCCTATTTGCTGCGGGTTGGCGATCAAACGGCCGAAGCAGAACTCGACGATGGCGGCGACGACGCTCGGAGACTTCGAGGCAACGGCGGTAATCCCTCTAAGCCTCGCCTGGCGTTCCCCTCTATGGGGGGTTACGTACATCTTGTACGACTCGGGTGACATGTTGTACAGTGTCGTCATGTCCACGATGGCAGTCAGTGAGGCTCGGGAGAAGCTGTCCGACGCGGTCGAAGCCGCGCAGACCGAGCCGGTCTTCTTGGAGCGCTACGGCCGGCCGGCCGCGGTGCTGGTGAGCCCCGAACGTTACGAGGAGCTGATGGAGGCCCTCGAGGACGCCGAAGACGTGGCAGCCTTCGATGAAGCGATGGCCGAGGATGGCGCCAACATCCCTTGGGAGCAGGTCAAGGCCGATCTCGGCTGGACGTGAGCGCCTATCGCATCGAAGTCCGCCCAGCGGCAATGCGGGCCCTACGCAAACTCGACCCGGAGGTCCGGCCCCGCATCCAGGGAGCGATCGCGCTCCTAGCGCACGACCCACGACCGCCCTCAGCCCGGGCGTTGCGAGGCCGTCCCGGCTTTCGAGTGCGGGTGGGCGACTACCGCGTCATCTACACCATCGATGACGCGGTCTTCGTGGTGGTCGTGGTTGCGCTCGGCCACCGCAGGGAGGTCTACGAACGGTGATCGATCTGTCGCGCGCCTGCGATTCGTTTCTGGATTCGTTTTGGCCGTTCCCGCGCGTCACCGAAGTTGGAGTACGCGAGGCGCGTCAGCAGTCATCTCGGTGGAGTATTCGACCATCCTTGATGGCATGTTATCCACAATGTATCCATTGCGAATTCATCCCGTGGACGCCATCATTCGTGGTAGTTCGCCAACGTGTGTATGACAATCTTACCTGCTATAATACACGGCTATAGTTCGCCTCCATACGCCTTAAAGGCGCTTACAACGGGCAGGTCGGGGGGTTCAAGTTCCTCAGCGCCCAGTCCTCAGTGCCCCTATGCCATCGCGGCCGGGCGCGTACCAATGGAAGTGGTCGACAGGCCATCGAGATCGTGAGGGGAGCGGTAGCGGCAGCTCACGAGAGGGGGCTCACCGTAGCGCTCACCTCCCTGTCGGAGGGCACAGAGCGGCACTCATGGTTCGATCACGTCACCTCTAGAGGCACTCGGGGGGTGATACTGCTCCTCTCCAGGCTTAGCGGCTACCAGAAAGCCGAGCTCCGATCGCGGCGTCTCGCCTTCGCCGTGGTGGACCCGGGAGGCCAACCCGATCCCGACGTGCCAACGGTGGGCGCAACCAACTGGTCAGGGGGCCTCAGCGCCACACGGCATCTCATCGAGCTCGGCCACCACCGAATCGGGGTAATCGGTGGTCGCCGGGACTTGCTTTGCAGCCGTGCCCGGATGGACGGCTACCGGTCCGCGATGGAGGCGGCTGGGCTTCCCGTGAACCCCAGGCTCATCCGCTGGGGGGATTTCCACGTCGACGGCGGCTTCAAGCAGGCGCTGACTCTGCTCGAGTCTCCCGAGCCGCCCACGGCAATCTTCTGCGGGAGCGACCTGCAGGCGTTGGGCGCTCTGGAGGCTGCACGTCTGCGCCACCTTCGGGTCCTGTCCCCACCGACCTGAGCCTGGTGGGCTTCGACGACCTTCCCCTTTCCAGCTGGACCTCGCCTCCTCTCACCACTGTCCGCCAACCCCTGGCGGAGATGGCAGCAACCGCTGTGCGCTTGGTCTTAGCGCAGGGGCGGGGGGAAGAGGAGGAAAAGGGGGCTAACCGCAGCGTGGAGCTGGCCACCAGCCTCGTTGTGAGGGAAAGCACCGCGCCACCCTGCCGCTGAGCATCGGGTAGCGGCCCAAGGCGCACCAGAAGCTCTATCGCGCAGCTCGGAACTGCATGAACAGGTGGTTGACTTGGTGACCGTCCCTCAGTCCTGGAGCCGGCCAGGGGTGCAGCGGCTAGCGCTGCATTGTCGGCCACCAGTCCGATTGAGCGGCCACAACGTTGTCCGGGTGGTGAAGCCACGCGCCTTGCCAGGGTTGCTGTAGGGCTGGGCTGCACTGCATCGGGCGCGGTGGAAAGCGACGACTTGCCGGTCGTCTGATTGAATGGGTTGTGAACGGCGCGCCGCAGTGCGGATCTCGTCCAACCGACGCAGGAGTTGAGAATGGCACACCTACCCGACCTGTTGGCCACCTGTTGGACCTCGGCCGGTGACGTGGTTCCGGGTCGCAACGGCGACGTCAGTCCCCTCACGGTGGAGGAGCGGGTCGCGGCGGTCGCGAAGGCGGGGTACCGGGGATTCGGGATCGCCGCCCCCGACCTGGCGGTCGTCCGCGACACCATCGGCTATCCGGCGCTGACACAACTGCTCGACGAGAACGGGCTTCGTCACGTCGAGGTGGAATATCTGCAGGACTGGTGGACGAGGGGAGACCGGCGCCGCGCGTCCGACGACGTGCGGGAGTTGCTGTTCGAGGCGGCGGCCGAGCTCGGCGCGGACCACGTGAAAGTAGGTCTCGGCTACCGCGAAGACGACCTAGACGAAGAGCGCTTCGCCGGCGAGTTCGACCGCCTCGCCACCGAGGCGCACGCCCACGGAACCCGAATCGGGTTCGAGCCTCCAGCAGACTCCATGATGCCGACGATCGTCCCCGCCGCCGAGCTGGTGCGCACCGTCGCCAATCCCGCCGGCGGTCTGCTCGTGGACATCTGGCACATCTTCCGCAGCGGCACCGGCTACGACCAGCTCGTCGAGGTGCTGCCGCCGGAGTACGTGTTCGCGGTCGAGCTGAGCGACGGTCGCGCGGAGCCGGTCGGCACGCTCTACGACGACACCTTCGACAACCGGCTGCCGCCCGGTGAGGGCGAGTTCGACGTGGCCGGTTTCATCGGCGCGCTGGACAGTCTGGGCTTTGAAGGCTTCTGGGGGCTCGAAGTGATGTCGATGGAGCTGCGCTCTGTGCCCGTTGAGATCGCGACCAAGAGGGTGTTCGACGCGGCTGTCCGCGTCTTCGAGCTGGCCCGCGCCGGGGGGACCGAGCCGGAGGATGACGCTAGAGCCCAGTGAGGTGGCGCTGGAAGAGCCTCCGCGCCGAGCTCTGTTGAAAGCCCGACGCGCACCCTTGGTCGCAACCCGACACTCGTCCGGCGGCACCCTCAAGTGCTGGAGCTACGGAGCGGCTTCGCGGCCTTGGGGTCGCGGTACCTTGTGGTTACTCCAGCTTTGTGGACGCGCCCGAAGCAACGCATCGAAGGATGCTACGAGCTCGCGATGCGATGGACCGGGACTTTGCGCTGCCGCTGAGCGTTTCATCGCTGGCGGCGGTTGCCTGTGTCTCCGAAGCGAACTTCATCAGTAGCTTCAAGGCCACCTTCGGCGAAACGCCCCATCGGTACCTCCAGCGACCTCGGGTCGAACGGGCCATGTACCTACTGCGTACGGCCGACACGTCGGTGACCGACATCTGCATGACGACGGGTTTCTCGAGCCTCCGCTCGTTCAGCCGCACCTTCCGGGACATCGCGGGGGAGCCACCGTCTGAGTTCCGCAGACGGGGCACGTTGGCGCCGGTGCCGTCGCTGAATCTCTCTTCGTCCGAGAAGGGTGACCGTGCGGGTGATTGATCCCGCCTTTCTGTCTTCCCTAGATGGAGCGATGCCGACACTGATCGCATGGCCTCGCGCGCGGGCACACGCCAATTGCATGGAGGACGGGTTGCACGCCCGCGAGGTCGGTGATCGATCAAGTCGAGAGCAGCCGTGATGTCACAGTCAGGTGTAGGGCCACGCGCCAGGTAAACGGCGATCTCGCAGTCGAGCTCGGCTCGTTCGATACCCGTGAGGCACTTTGGGAGGTTCTTGGAACCAGCGGCTCGCGCTTGCTGGAATCTCGCTTCGGCCCGGCTCTTCAGCAGCCTTCCCCTGGCGTTGGTGGACGACGATATCCGACCGGAGACCGACGTAAGTCTCAACGCCTCGCCTCTTGGCTCTGGATCTCAGGTGCTGGTAACCGATGATCATCAGTACCGACCAGGCGGTCGTCGATCGGGACACGAGCCTGCGCAACCAGCCCCCCAAGACCCGTTCCGGCGATCGAACAGGGACCGAGCAGCTGGCAAATCGCGCCGCGGCGCCGACGAAAGAGGCTGAGGTCGCAGACCGACGCGACAACCGGCGATTCTGGCTGTTCGCCGCCGCCTTCGGACTTCTGAGCGTGCTCTTCCTGGTTTGGATGATCGTTCTGGGTGGGCGCCGCATGACGAACGTACTGGACAATGCCGTCCAGCTTCTGGCCGGGCTCGTGGCGATGGCAATGTGCGCCTCAGCAGCTCGTCGCTGCAGACAACGGTGGACGGGTTGGGCTCTCTTGGCTGCCTCCCTCTTCGTCACCATGTGCGGGAATGGTGTCTGGTGCTACTACGACATCTTGCGCGGTGAGCTGGTCAGCGCCTCGCTGGCGGGTGACGTCTGCACGGCTTTGGCTCTGCCTCTCGCGGTCGCAGCAATGTTGACGTTCCCGGAAGCGTTGGGCACCGGGGCGTCGCTTCTGCGGAGCTTGCTCGACAGCGTGTTGATCGGGGCGGGAATGTTCTTCATCGGTTGGACCCTGGTGCTCGGCCCCATGTACCAACATCAATCGGGCGGAGTCATTGTCGAGATATTCAATCTCGCCTATCCATCGAGCGACATTGTGATCGCCTCGTTGGTGATCATCTTTGCTACACGAGCTGGGAGCCGCCAACGAGTGAGGCTGGGCTTGGTCTCAGCGGGCCTCATGTCGTGTGCTGTGGCCGACACGTCGTTCTCGTACCTGATGGCCGCGCACCGCTACGGCATTGGCAACGCGACTGACACCGGGTGGGTGCTCGGCTACTTCCTGATCGCGCTCGGCGCGCTGTGGGCGTGGAATCACCCAGTCGTACCTGCCGGGGTCACAACGCGGCCGACTGTGCTGACTCTCATGGGACCGAACCTCCCACTGGTCGGCGTCGCCATAGCAGCAGCCTGGCAGGTCTATGCGCGTCATTCGCTGGACGGGACCTCACAAATCCTCTTCGTTGTTGTGGTCTTGACGATGTCGGCCCGCCAGTTCCTAGTCCTTCTCGATCATCTCGCCCTCAGTCGCCAGCTCGAGACCAAGGTTGAACAACGTACTTCTGAGCTGAATCACCAGGCGTTTCATGACGGCCTCACCGGTCTCGCCAACCGGGCACTGTTCAACCGGTTCCTGAACAGCGCGGTCCAGGGTCAAGAAGGCTCCTGCATGGGCCTCACTGTCCTTTTGATAGACCTCCACAACTTCAAGCGGGTGAACGACCTTCATGGCCATCCAGTGGGAGACGAGCTCCTTCGTTTGGTTGCGGCAAGGCTGCAGACGATCTTGCGAGGCGTCGACACCGTCGCTCGTATAGCAGGTGGCGAATTCGCGGTTCTCGTGCAAGGTCCAGCTCTGCAACTTGAGATCAAGCAGGTTGCGCGACGGGTGATCGCCACTCTGGGACAGCCGTTCGCGATCGCTTCGACGAGGCTCTCGGTCGAAGCGGCTATAGGACTTGCCTCCGGTCGTCCGGAGCAGACGTCCGGGGATGAACTGTTGCGCGACGCCGGCGTGGCGTTGTACGCCGCCAAGGCAAAGGGCGGCCACTGTTGTGAGGTGTACTCACCTCTCATGCACTCGTCTGTTCTGGCGAGTCTGAGAACCGAATCCGACATGCGATGCGCGCTCGACCGTGATGAGTTCGTCGTGTACTACCAGCCGGTAGTGGACCTTTCAACGGTCACGATCCGGGGTCTCGAGGCCCTCGTCCGTTGGAATCATCCCCAGCGAGGCTTCCTCAGCCCCGACAAGTTCATTCCTGTGGCAGAAGCGACAGGGATCATCGGTGCCATCGGAGCTTGGGTGCTCCGGCAAGCCTGTCATGACATCGCGGCAATGGACGGTCTCAATCCGCCGCTCGGGATAAGTGTGAATCTGTCGGCTCTCCAGCTCGAGGACGAGGACTTGATCGCCACCGTCTCGGAGGCCCTCGAACAATCCGGGCTCGACGCATCCCGGCTGACGCTCGAAGTCACCGAGACAGTGATCATGAACGATGTCCCTCGGTCGATCCAAGTTCTGACAGCTTTGCGCAAAGTGGGCGTGAAGGTAGCTATCGATGACTTTGGCACGGGCTATTCGTCGCTCGGCGCCTTGCGATATCTGCCCGTCGACACCCTGAAGATCGACAGGTCGTTCGTGACTGATCTGGCCCGCGACCAGGCGTCTGCCGACCTGACTCGGCGCACGTTGCAACTGGCGGCCGACTTTCATCTTCACACCGTGGCGGAGGGCGTGGAAGAAGTGGAACAGCTCGAGATTCTTCGCGAATTCGGTTGCGAGGCCGTGCAGGGATTCCTCTTCGCCAGACCTCAGCCACTTGCCGACATCGTCAGCCTTCTCAATACCGGCCTGCAACTGCCTGAACCGACGTCAACTCCCGGAGCGACCGATGGACCAGGGTCCGGTTCTGACACTGGTCGAGGGAACCTGAATGACGCGGCGGGAACCGAGTCCCACCGCCGTGACTCCACAAGTGCGGGCGCGCCCGCCTCGGTTGCTGTCCTCTAGTCGGGAGATGCTGATGAGCGCGCGTCGCGGGAAGTTGTCGGAGGTCACCTCAATCGGTGTGACAGGACATCGCTCCATCGAAGCGAGTCACCTACCTCGGAGCGGGCATCGAACAGGGCCAGCGCCCGGCGCAGGCGTACGGCAAAGGGACAATCGCGGTGGGTCGCTCCTACGGGAACACGATGCTGTTGACGAGCGCGTCTGCCCCGAAAAAATAGGCCAAATTGAGGTTGACGGGCGAGGGATGACCGTTGAACCAATCTGACTTAGCGGTCACTGTCGGGAGCAACGACCCATAGGCGACCACGATGATGCCGAACCCATTGTAGGCTGTCGCAGCCACGAGGACTCGGGCGGTCTGCGTCGTCCCATCGCTGCTGGCTGGCTGCACATCAAAGGCTTCGCCGAAGGCAGGATGGTAGCCGATCAACGGGTCAGGCAGCTGGTAGACAGGTTGGGCGCTCGGGAGATTCCGGGAGACGAAGGACTGCACCTCCGCCTCGGGCGAGGTCCCGTTTTCAGACCCGCCGAATACGTCGAGGTAAGCCGTTCCACTCTTGAACGAATAGGTCAAGCCGATCCCAGAGGAATCCGTCTGGACCGTTGGCTGCGGAAAGTAACGCAAAGAAAAGCCTTGCGGATTCGTGTACAGAGTGCCGTCGACCACGGCGGCCCCGTAGGCACCCTGGCCATTCACACCTTTGCGCGGTTGGCCGACCGGTGGCCCTTGACACTTGAGCGGGTTGCAATATGCGGGTGGTCCGGGGGTGGCGAGCAAAGCGACGACTACGAGCGTGAGCGTGAGCACGCCCAGCCCGGCGGCCAGTAGGACGACCATGGCGCGGTGACTGAACCGGCGAGCAGGCGACGCTAGCTCGTGGGCTCCAGGGAAGCCCACTTTCAGGCCGGGAGCGCCCGGCGGCGCGGTCGGCCACGGGGAGTCTGGCAACGGCGTATCTGTCGTGCTCACGCGGTGTCTCCTGACGGTGTCATGACGCCATTGATCAAGGGCCACGTCGCCCGTCGACGGTGGGGGCGCGCTATCGCCCGCTCAGCGACGCCACATTGCGGGCAGAACGCCATGGCCGGGACCAGGTGGGTACAGTTGGCGCACACCCGAGGGGCCCCGATCGTCACGTCGAGAGCCTCGTGCAGGAGCACGTGGTGCACGCCCACCCTCATTGCCAAGGTCAGCACGCCGAGCGCTGCGACGTGGATGCCGACGAGCACGGCATCCGACAGCGCAGCAATGTCGGTGAAGCCCAGCCCTACTTGCACGAGCAGCGCCAGCACCAGCGCCACCCCGGGCGAGGTGAGCCATCTGCCCTTGGCTGAGGTAGAGCGTGAGCCGATCTTGGCCCAAAATGCCGCTCCGATGAGGCCGGTCGCCATGGCGCTGACCAGCGGCAGTGTCACGCCCCGCAGGATCACCTGGGTCATGTTGGAGAGGAACGCCTCGTGGGTGAGCTGGCCGTTGCTCAGCCAGGGTGCCATCAGGTCGATCGTGGCGGCCAGGGTGAAGCCCAGCGCACCGGTCGCTCCGGCGACGAAGCCGTCAAGCGACTCGATCGGCCCGCGCTGCATTCTCCGGGCGACCACCATCGGCACGCACATGAGGAGCTGCCCGATCGCAGGCACCGCGATCGCGGCCACGATCGACGAGCCGCTGGTGAGGCTGGAGGTGAACGAGGGCAAGAGCGCCTTGTCGACGTAGCCGCCGCCGATGATCGCCCAGCCGGCTCCGAGACCGGCACCAAGCAGCAAGCAGATGAAGGTAGGCGGGAGGAAGCTGCCCTCGTAAGGATCGACCTCCCAGATGTAGAGGAGGAACAGGAGAGGCACGCTGAGCGCGCTGACGGCGATCAACGGGGCAGTCGTGCCTGCCAGGGCAAAGATCAGCAGGAGCACCAGGAAGACCGCAAAGCCAACGCGGAACGGAGCCTTGGCCCGGTGCGAGAGGTGGGGAAACAGTGAGGTCACAACCGAGAATCGAAAGACTGGCTCGTCGGGGAACGCAGCGTAGGAGTGCAGCCGTTGCGAGGCGTGGGATCCGCTGGAGACGAGGTGCGCCCCGCATGCGCCGCAGTACCGCGCGTCAGGAACCACCACGGCGCAATAGGGGCAGACCACCGTGGCGAGCACCGGCAGATCTGCTGGAGACGACGTCATCTCACTCATCTCAGAACCTCCCCGCAGTCAGGTCCCGGGCGAGGTTGTACACGTTGGGCGAACCCAGACCGGTGGTCATGTCGTAGCCGGGAGTGGCGGCATAGAAGTCGTTCCCGCCCAGCGTGGTGTCGTGGAAGGGCGGATAGGGGACAGAGGAGTTGGCCAGGTGGAAGAGGATGGGATTGAAGAATCCGACCGGGGGATCATGGTGGGCCTTGAGATACTGGTCCATGAGAGCCGTGAATCCCGCCCAGGTGGGGGCGGCCAGCGACGTTCCCCCACCCAAGCTTGCCTGACCGTTCAGGATGATGGCGTTACCGGTATTTGGGTCCGAGTCGGAGCCCACGTCAGGCACCTCGAGATGGTTGCCCGTGTCGATCTGTCCCCCGGTGCCCACCCCGGTCTCCCACGAGGGCCGCGCAAAGTATCGCGACACTCCCCCGCCAGTGCCCTGGGACAAGAGCGGCTCCGACCACGTCGTCTCGCCGATGTAGTTGCCCGCCGCGTCGGTCGTCAAGGAGGTACCCCCCGTGCCCGTCACCGCCGGCAACGACGCAGGTACCAGGACACCCACGAAGGAACTCTGAGGCGGCTGACCGTCGTCGGAGGAGGGCGTGCAATCAAGTCCACCAGAGTCCCCGCTGGAAGCGAATACGGTCGAGCCCTTTGCCTCGATCGACATCACGGTCGCGTTCAGCGCCACCAGGTCGGCGCCGTTGAAAGCCTGCGTATTGGTCTCGCACACTCCAAGGCTTATGCTGAATATCGCGCCGGGCCATAGGTCGGCTGCCTTGATGAACACTTGGGCGAATAGATCGGCATCAGACGTCGCGTTGGTGATCGAGTTCAGGTTGAAAAAGACGAGGTGGGCTAGCGGCGCGATCTCGTGCACCGTCTCGATGTCCATCGTCGTCTCATCGTCATAGCCAGTGTTCTTCCCGACCAGCGAAAGGTTGTAAGGGGGCAGCTTCTCGTCGGCAGCGAACGTGGCGAAGTCGCTCTGCAAGAAGCCCCCGCCTTCTATGAAGACCACGGTCTCTCCCTGGCCGTTGTAATTCTGGTCCGTGAGGGGCAGGGCGTCGTAGGCTGTCCGGAGATCGACGCTGCTCAAGCCCCCTTGGGGCACGGCGAGGCTGGTCGGCTCTATGAAGGAGTGGATGGTCCCGACTCCGGCGACCTCGCCACACACTCCGGATGGCACAGCCGCCGGATGGTTGGCCGCGAAGACGACGCTCCCTGTCGAGGAGCGGTAGTCGTCGATCGAAAGATGGAAGCTGCGGTCAACGTTACGCGGGGCACCCGAGATCGTTGCCCACCGCTGACCAGCCGACCACTGCACAGAGAGCCGCGCCGATCCCGCCCACCTCATCAGGCAGGTCGGCCGCGCCGCAGAACCCAAGAGGACGAGGAAGGACACCGACTTCTCACGGGTCGGTCCGATGAGGGCGCCTGAGCTGCTCGACGACAACGACCCATTGGACGTGGCGGGCAACGCCGTCGTCGCCGGGCTCTGGCGCAGCGTCACGGCGGCGGCGCCTACCAAGATGACGAGAGAACACACACCGAGGGCTGCGGTGCTCCGCCGTTTGGGGCTCCGTTTGAACATGGCAAGGTGAGGCACGATCGGATGTTCGTGCCGCTCGCGACGCACCGCCGGTCGGTCATACACGGGCTATGTCACCGATGCTGTCTCGAATCACAGCGGCTCCCCCTCTTAGGCCTGGCGACGTCGTCAACTCGGGCTCGGAACGACCAATGCCGGGAATCCGCCCCAACCCCTGCACGCTCGCTCATCATGGCAGCTGGAGTGCGGTAGAGCAAGAGGCGGCTCCACGCGTTCACCCGTGGCGAGCGCGAACCGGTGAGCCGCCCATGGCACCTCCTCGGAGTCACGACGAAACGAACGGTCTCTATCGTCATCTCAGAAGCCGCCGGGTTGTACCTTGGCTTTCCGACATGTTCCCGACGCCCCGTTTGTGAGTGGCAGAGTGGAGCAGCGGAAAATGCGAGGCAACGGACACCGGCACACCCTGGCACGTCTGCGCTGGCGCAGGACCGCAGGAGCCTTCACCGTAGGGCTCGCGGGCGTGGTTGCCGTTGCACTCCTCACGCTCGACGCCTCCGGTGAGAGAAGTCCAGGGAAGACCTTCTGGGCGGTCACAGCGGACAGTTCGCTTCTCAGGTTCGTGCTCGGTACCTCCAGCGTCTCGGTTTCAGTCGCGGACTCCTGCGTTTCAGGGGAGTTGAATAGCGGCACGGCAAGCGTGCAAAGCGATCACTTTCTGTTCAAGGGCGGCCCTGACAGCTCGTCGGGGCGGGATCTCGACACGATCAGAGCGACCGTAAGGCGCAGTTCGAAGGGCGTGGCGCTCGAGATTCTCGGCACTCTCACCGTGAACCTGCACACGCCAGAAGTCGAAGGCAAGCAAGGGTCGGCTGATACATGCGAGCTGCGCGACAAGCCTTTCGCCGCTATGCCCGTGCAATCGCAGCCGGTGCCGGCACGACCCCTCAGGATTCTCGCCGGGAACACGACGTCCGACAAGGCCAAGTGCACGATCGGGAACAACGATGGGGAGACGGGCGCCTGCCAGGGGACACCTGCTCACAAACTCGGCTTCACGAACCCATTGGGATTGGCCGTGAGTCCCACCGGCAACGTCTACTTCACCGATGACGAGGACGCGGTTGACGACCACGACGAGAACACGTTCGGGGACTACATCCAGGAGGTCACCGCGGCCGGGGTGGCGCGCATCGTGCCCGGTGCCGGCAATCTGTACAACCCGACCGGCATCGTCATGGATAGCGTTGGTGATCTCTACGTCGCCGAGAGTGGCAAGCTGAGCTTTCTCAATACCAATGCCGTGTCGTCGAGCATCGGTGGCGAGATCGTGAAGATCACGCCCTCGGGGCACGACGTGGTCATTGCCGGTGACTATGTACCGTGCGGCAGGCCACCCGTGTGTGGAGACGGGGGACCAGCGTCGAAGGCACACCTCACCGTGCCCAGTGGTCTCGCCTTGGATCGCGCCGGTGACCTCTATGTTGCCGATTCCGGCGATAGCGAGGTGCGAGAAATCAGCCCATCGGGCATCATCACGCGCATCGCCGGTGACGGCTCCCGGTGCGAAGATCCGTTGCACTGCGGCGACGGCGGACCAGCGGGGGAGGCAGAGCTCGATCTGCCGACGGGCATCACGATCAACGCCGCCGGCGACCTGTTCATCGCCGAGAGCGGCGACCTCGAGATCCAAGAGGTCACCCCTGCCGGAAGTATCATCCGTGTCGCCGGCGATGACTCGACCTGCGTTGCTTACCTGCCTGTCGCCGGCAATTGCGGAAACGGGGGGGCTGCAACAAGTGCTCAGCTCATGCCGGAAGTCCAGGACGTCAATGGGAACTGTGTCGCCTATCCTTCTGCCGGAGAAAACGCTGCGAACGACTACGGCAACATCGGCTACGTGCCGCCGATCGCGCTCACCCTCGACGGCTTCGGCACTCTCTATATCGCTGACTGCGACGAGATCCGCAGCGTGAGCCCGTCGGGCACTATCACCCGGGTGATCGGAGGCTGGCCGTTGCCTTGCAGCGGCGAGTCATGTCCCGGGGGGACGGATCCCGCGGCCGACGTGGTCATCGCCGGCGTCCAAGGAGTCGTCGTGCATGGATCGTCGCTGGTGTTCGGCGTCCCAGCGGTCAACAGTGACGACACCTTTACCGGGTACATCGCGTCGTTGAGGTTCTAGTCGCCCGCTCACGATGCGCGCCCGGTCGCGGGTCTATGCCGCTAGTCCCACGGAGTCCGGTCGGGTGCCTCGTCAACGCCGTCTGTCGTAGATCCGATGGCGACGACTGGGAGGGTCGCGCCGAGCGGGCGAGAGCTGCCCATAGGTTCCAGGGGTTCGCCGCAGCGGGTCACGAGAGCGTCGGGTAATGTCGCGTCACTATCAGGGGAGGGGTGCCAAATGGAGGGGTGCCGATGGCGGACTTCTCGAGCCGTTTGCTGGGCAACGGCCGGGGTTTTCCGCTGCGCCGGTCGCCGCGAAGTAAGGGAGGCTGGCGGATCATGTTCTCAGGGGCCGTGCCAGCCGCGAATTCGGCGGTCGGGTCGTCTTCGCCCATCCGGCTGCCCCCGGCTGGCCAAGGGGCGAAATGACTGACGGCACGGACTCTCTTCTTCGGTCCAAGGGCGTGTTCATCAGCTACAGGCGCGGCGAGACGAGCGGTCAAGCGCGTGCCCTGCATGATCGCCTGGCGCAACGATTCGGTGCCGACCGGGTCTTCATGGACGTGGATTCCATAGCCCCGGGTGCCGACTTCGTTCAGAAGATCGAGGAGGCGATTGGCTCGAGCGGTGTCGCGCTCGTCCTCATCGGCCGTGATTGGCTCAGCCGCGAGTCAGACGAGCACCTTCTCGACGATCCTATGGACTTCATCCGGCTGGAGGCGGACACCGCCCTGCGGAGCGGTGTCCCAGTCATCCCCATCCTCGTCGAGCGCGCCCGAATGCCGGCACCCGAGGAACTTCCGGAATCGTTGCGGCCACTGACGAGGCGAAATGCCTTGGAGCTTGAGAACCAGCGCTGGGAGTACGACGTGGGGCGCCTCGTGCGAGCCGTCGAGCAGCTCGTCGATCCCACTCCGGTGGTGAGCCGTCCCGAGCCCGACACGGTAGGGATCCGCCCTGAGGTGATCGACAAGCCGACCAAGCAAGGCGACAGGCCGCGGCGTTCGCGCCGGCTTGTTCTCGCGGGGCTGGGCGTGCTTGTCGCGGTAATCGCGCTGGTTGTCGTCCTGCTCCTTCGCCCAGGCCCGGTGCGAACGTCCCTCCCATCGGTCTCAGCTGGTCATGCCGTTCAGAAGGTTTCTTCAGATCGAATGGCTGGGCTGCTGCTCGAAAGCCGGCTTAGCTCCAAGGAGATACCGAGCGATGTCTCGGCATCCAACCCTGAATTGGTTTCGTTCCGGACATTCGGCCTCGTCGACGCCGTCTATGTACCGCTCTTTGGTCCAGCTTCGGTTCTTTCGCTCAATTACTTCGTATTTGACAACTTGGGCGACGCCAGCTCGTATTACGCTAATGGCCGCCCGCTTCCGGACGGCTACACCCTCATCGGGCATTTCGTCCCCGCGGGAATAGGCGACTCGAGAAAGTGCGACACGGGCCTTGAGGAGGCGACCTCGACGCAGGCGACGCGTTGGGAATCGAGCTGCGAAACGCTCAGCGCCAAGGTGGTCAGCTTCATCGTGGTCACGAGTCTGACGAACAGCACCGCAGCAGACAAGAGCCTCTCGGCAACGCTGACGAGAGACGCGATCAGGCACCTTTCACGCCTGGCAGATGCCGCCTCCCCGGCCTCCGTAACGCCACCGCCCGCTTTGCTCACACCACGGGAACTAAGTGCTCAGATCTACTCGTCTCCTCTTCTAGGTGACTTGTTGCCGACGGGCATCACATTGGTGAGCCTTCAGAAGTTCACCTTGGGATCGAGCTCTCCGGGAGGATTGGTCGCACGCACATACATTCGTGCCACGCTTGCCGGCAAGAGCTACCGGGACTCCGTCTACTTCTACGTGTTCGACACCGCTCGGCACGCACAAGCCTTCTACAGGACGCGACTGCGGCCGACCGGATATACCTCGACTGGGTCGATCGACTCCTCAGGCTTCTCTCAGCAGGCAAGCTGCGGTACCTACTTAGAATCGGCGTCCTCGGGCTCGGCGGCGACGCACATCTCAGGTTGCGCCGTCTTGTGGGGTGATGTCGTCGCGTACAGCGAGGCCGGCCCATCTTCCAACGTCCCGCAGGACGCAGGTGACCTTGCGGTGACCTTGGCGAGAATGGCTGTGATCGAACTCAATCGCTTGGATTCAAACTGACGAAAGACGAGACACCTTCCAAGGACGGCCTTCTTGAGCCCAGTCCCGAGGCGTTCGAGGAAGAGCGCGGTCGGCGTCGACCCCCGAGTGAGACCGAGATGCTTGCCAAGGCGATCCACGAGGACTACGTCCGGCGTCGCAAGGCCGATGGTTCGCTACCTCACGACGATCCCGCCCTTCGCTGCTGGGAGGAACTGGCCGAATCGCTCCGAGCGTCGAGCAGGGACCAGGCGGTCGACATCGAACGCAAACTCGCGTCCATCGGTTGCGACGCGGTGCTCCGCGAGGAGGGTCGAAGCGAGGCGGTGGAATTCGAACCAGACGAGATCGAGATGCTTGCGCGTGTAGAGCACGTCCGCTGGGTTGAAGACCGTCTCCGGCAGGGCTGGCGCCCCGGAACCCGTCGCGATGTCGCGGGCAAACTTTCGCCGTACCTCGTGCCCTGGGATGAACTTTCTGAGGACGTTCGCGACCTCGACCGCGACAGCGTCCGGGCGATCCCACGCTTGCTCGCCGGGTCGGGCCTCTCGATTGTGCGACGGCCCGGCCGCCGAGAAGCCTGATGCGCAGTGGCGAGGAGGGCGGCGTCTCGTCGACCAAGTCCCCGAGTGCGGCGTGCGCTCTCTTCTTCGGTGTGGGAGATCGAGATCTTCCCCGATCGCCAGTTGGCCGACAGCTGATCCCGAACGACCGGAATTGCACTTTGGGCTGTCACGTAGACTCAAGCGATCCGACTCGAGCTGCCGGACTTCGATTCGACGCCACGCGAAGGGCGTATCGGCGGGGGCCGCGATGACCGATGTCTTTGTTTGCTACTCGCGATGTGATCTTGACTTCGTCCGCCATCTTGCAGAGGCACTGCGAGAGCGTGGCACGGACATGTTCGTAGACCTTGGCGAATGGTGGCATGACGACGGGAGCCGGGAGCACAACGTGACCGCCGAAGAGGTGAAGGCTCTTGAACCGTCTGACGGCACGGGCACGCTCTCGGCGAGGACTGCTGATCTCCCAGCCGTCGGTGAGGCCCGGCTGGAGGCGGTCCGCACTGTGCGCGCGGCGGAACGCGCGGACGAGGTCCACGCCGCGATCACAAGCGCGACCGCTGTGCTGGTAGTGGTATCGCCCGCCCTCGTGGCCTCTGCGAGATGCCGTCACGAGATCGAGCGAGGCGTCGCGTTGCGCAAACCGATCGTTCCTGTGCGCGCCCGGGAGACCCCTGTCGAGAGCTTGCCTGAGGTGCTGCGGCAGCTCGCGCTCCTCCCCTTCGACACCGACGACTTTGATGCTGGGGTCGGGCGCCTCCTTGGGGTGCTCGAGACTCACTCGGGGCGGATTAGCACTTGGGCAGCGCTGCACCGCCGGCGATGGTCGCTGCTCGGCATCATGGCACTGCTTTGCCTGGGGCTCGGGCTATGGGGCTACACAGACCTGTACCCCGCGCTCCCATTCGTCGACCGGTTGTACGCAGCCTTGGCTCTCTTCAGAGACAACACGGCTATCTATTCCGGAGTGCGCTCGGCCTCAGTGGCGACCCCCCCGTTTCCCTGGCCGGTCGAGATAGCCCGCTGGTTCGCCCCTCTGACACTTGTGCTCGCTGGCCTGTCGGCGATATTCGCGGTATTGGAGGAGCCGTTCACCCGGCTGCGTATCCACAGTCTCTACCGCGGGCATCTGGTGGTCTGCGGGCTCGGCCACCTCGGCCTGCGTTTGGCCTCCGCGTTCCAAGCTCGTGGTGAGCGGGTCGTCGTCGTGGACTGGAATCCATCCTCCGTCGCCCTCTCGCGCTGTCGAGAACTTTCCATCCCGGTATTGGCGGGCGATGCGACGGACCCGGAGGTGCTTCGGCAGGCTGGTGTCGAACGGGCAACGCGAATCGTGGCCGTGTGCGGTGACAACAGCGTCAACGACAGGATTGGTGTCGCCGCGAAGAACGTCGTGGTGGGCAACGAGCGACTAAGGAATCGACGACGCCGGCTCGATTGCTTCTTGCACGTCGATGATGACCAGATGTGCGAGCGTCTCGAGCAGTCGAGCCTCGCTGACACGAACAAGAGAGCCATAACCCTCAATTACGTCAACGTGTTCCGGTCTGGCGGGCTCGCGCTCTTGGGAGAGTTCCCGCACTCATTCGCCGAACGTGATGGCCGCGCACCGCACGTCATCGTCGCCGGGCCCGACCGGGTCGGATTGCTCCTCGTCGTAGGCGCGGTCCGGGAGTGGTGGTTCGATCACCACGAAGACGGCCTTCGTCTCGAGCTCACGCTGGTTGCCGCCGATGCTACGCAGAGGATTCGTGCGCTAGGTCGGCGGTACCCCCATTTCGAAGAGGCGTGTCGGCTCGTCGCTGTCGATTGCGATCCCGCCGATCCGGCGTCGCCGGACTTGCCGTCGCTCGTGCACGAGGACGACTGCGGCCGGACCACGGTGTTCGTCAGCTACGCGGATGAGCGCGCGAGCCTCGAAGCCATCATGCAACTAGCAACTAGCGCGCCGTCTGGAGTGCCGATCGTGGCGCTCACCACAGGCCAGACCGGCCCGGTGACCCTTCTCGATAGGGCGGCAACCCAACTGCATCTTTCGAATGTCACGACGTTCCCCCTCCTCGACCGGTTGTGCCGACCGGAAGTGTTCGTGAACAGCGTCACCGAGCAGATGGCAAAGGCCCTGCACGGGAACTATCTTCGTCACCGCCGGCTTGATGGCACCTACGATCCTGAGAGGGAGTCCCATAAACCGTGGGACTTGCTCAAGGAGACCTTCCGCGAGTCCAATCGAGACGAGGCGACGAATCTGAGTGCGCGTTTGGATAGGGCCGGCTATTCCGTCCAGGTTTCCGACGACTGGGCCGTGGCGTTGCCCGTGTTCGGTGACGAGGAGGTTGAACGTCTGGCCGAATCCGAGCACCAGCGCTGGTGCGAAGAGCGGCGGGCGGATGGCTGGACTGGTGCCTCTGAGACCGACCTGGAGCAGAAGCGTCACACCGACCTTGTCCCATGGAGCGAGCTAGGCGAGTCCAGGAGGCAGTTGGACCTCGAGGCGCAACGCGAACTACCCGCGCTGCTGGCGAGATACGGGTTGGCTATCGTCCGCAAGCGTCGTACCGTCGGGTGAACCGCACTGAGATGAGTGGAGTTTCCACCGAACTCCGGGCCGTTCAACATCGTTGGGTGAACTTGACAGTGTCGAGCGAAGCCACCCGATGCACGACAGGAGGTACCCATGGATGAGGACACTATTCAGACCGCTTTCGCGCCTTTCGTGGCGGCATTGCGGGAAGGTAGCTTCGCGGTGCCGGCAGAGGGGTGGTCCGTAGAACTCGTGGCGGCGCACGTCTCCCGTAACAACGATCTCATTTCCGAAGCAGCAGAGCGGATCGTCGCCGGCGAACGGCCCTCCTACGACAACA
>Ga0224555_1001738_pt1 | contig 28557 bp, 28 predicted proteins | sample 714S23034metaG_FD_180687 | JGI IMG/M metagenome (GOLD analysis project Ga0224555, IMG submission 180687) | Peat soil microbial communities from Stordalen Mire, Sweden - 717 S2 30-34 | ecosystem: Environmental > Terrestrial > Soil > Wetlands > Peat | place: Sweden: Norrbotten County, Stordalen...
TTCAGAATCTCTCGGGACAGCGCCTTGACCCCAAGGCCGTAGCCGCGCTGCTGGCGGTGTTCGAGCGCGGGGAAATTCGCATTCATCGGCAACTGACGCAAACCATCCCGCTCGAAGCGCCCGCTCCGGCGCCGCTCCCATCCCCGCTCCAACCGAGCGATCCTCTCACCGTCGAAATCACCCGCACCTGACAATTGGTAATTGGGTAATCGGGTAAATTGGTAATTGAAACCCAATTGGCTTTGGGTTTGAAATTACCAAATTACAAATTACACAATTACAAAATCTCTTTCCCGTCGATTCTCTTATAATCATGGTTGGACACCTCATGATTCAAACCCTTTTTGGCAGTCTGGACGAAGAACAAAAACCAAGTTTTATCGAGCGCATGAAGGAGGCCGTTTCGCGCACGCGCGAGAACCTGGCCGAACGCATCGAAGATGTCGTCTCCATCGGCAAAGAGATCGACCGCTCCACGCTGGACGATCTGGAAGCCACGCTGATTGGCGCCGACCTCGGCACCACGACCACCCATGAGGTACTGCAGAAGCTGCGCGACAAAGCCGACCGGAAGCAGATCAAGGACGTAAATGAACTCAAACGACTGCTGAAAGAGGAACTGCTGGCGATCCTGACGTCGGCCAGTGCACAGCCCGTGACCAAGGTGGACGGCACGCCGGAGGTGATCATCGTAGTGGGCGTGAACGGCACTGGCAAGACGACCACCATCGGAAAATTAGCGCAGGTGTTTCGTGCGCAAGGCAAGACGGTGCTGCTGTGCGCGGCGGATACATTCCGCGCGGCGGCGATCGAGCAACTCGAAATTTGGGGACAACGCACAGGAACCGAAGTGATCAAAACGAAAGCCGGAGGCGATCCGTCGGCGGTGCTGTTTGACGCGCTGCAGTCGGCAACGGCGCGCAAGACCGATTACGTGATCGTCGATACGGCCGGGCGGCTGCACACCAAGCAGAACCTGATGCTCGAACTAGAAAAAATGAGGCGCACGGCGCAACGCATCGTGCCCGGCGCGCCGCACGAGACGCTGCTCGTGATGGACGCCACCACTGGCCAGAATGGCTTGCAACAGGCGCGGCAGTTCACGCAATCGTCCGGAGTCACGGGAATTGTGCTGACCAAGCTCGACGGCACGGCCAAAGGCGGAGTCGTGGTCGCAATTTCGCGCGAGTTGGGACTGCCGGTACGTTATGTAGGCGTCGGCGAAAAGGTGGGGGATCTGCTGCCGTTTGATCCCAAAGAATTTGTGGAATCGCTGTTTGCGTAAAGTCCGCTTTTAGCTTTTAGCTAAAGGCTAACAGCTAAGAGCCAACCGCGTCTTATGACCATCGACGAACAACAAATGCGCAGAGCGCTCGATCTGGCGCGGGCGGGCGTTGGGCTCGTGTCGCCCAATCCCGCCGTGGGCGCGGTTGTGGTGGACGCCTCGGGCCGCGAAGTTGGCTCCGGCACGCACACCTATGATGGCGTGAAGCACGCGGAAGTTCTCGCCCTGGAGCAAGCGGGCGATAAAGCGCGTGGCGGAACTCTCTACCTGAATCTGGAGCCGTGCTCCCATCAGGGCCGGACCGGCCCGTGTGCCGATGCCGTGATCGCCGCCGGAATCAGCCGCGTCGTCTGCTCCATGGAAGATCCGAATCCACGAGTCGCGGGTCAGGGATTTGCCAGGCTCCGCGCATCCGGGATCACCGTGCAGGCCGGCTTATTCCAGGCGGAAGCCAGGAAGCTGAATGAAAGTTTTGCCAAGTACATCCGGGTGGGCAAGCCGCTGGTCACGCTGAAATCGGCGATGACTCTGGATGGGAAGATCGCTGACGCCACGAAACCGGGCACCGAGCCTGGCTCGCCTACGCCTGCGACCGAAGGCGCGCGCAGCGGATACCACTGGATTACAGGCGAGGTAGCGCGCGCGCATGTACAGCAACTCCGCCATCAGAGTGATGCGATCCTGGCTGGAGTCGGGACGGTGATGGCGGACGATCCGCTGCTCACCGATCGGAGCGGTCGTCCGCGGCGGCGCAAGCTGCTGCGCGTGATCCTGGATTCTTACCTGCGCATTCCGCCGGCGTCGCGCGTGATCCAGACCGCTGAGAACGATGTTCTCGTGCTCTATTCCACGGCGGAGCAAGAGACCAGGCATGCGCTCGAGGCGAAGGGGATTCGCGTGCAACAAATAGCGGCGACCGCGGACGGACGGCCCGACTTCCGAGCGATTGTCCAGAGCCTGGGAGAACTGGAAATCACCAGTCTGCTTATAGAAGGTGGAGCGCTGGTGAACGGAGCGGCCCTGGCCTCGGGCGAAGTGGACAAGGTGTTCCTCTACTACGCGCCCAAGATTTTTGGCGAGGGCGCAGTTTCCTTCCTCGCCGGTGAAAGTTTGCACGGGAAGGCGCAGTGCGTGCAGCGCTTCGAGTTGCACCGCTTCGGCGAAGACTTCGCGCTGGAAGGCTATCTCCGCGACCCGTACTCGGGACAAGCATGAATTCTCAACAGCCCGTGGCGCAAGTGGGGTTCGTATCAGGGCACGCCTTCAGGCGTGCCGTATGTGCTCCGTTTTGAAAGCGCCTTTAGGCGCTGGGGTCGGAGATTGGAGTTTCACGCAGACCGTGAATGGACGCTGGCATCTTGCATCTTTAAAGAGAGAGACTGAGGAATACATCCTAAATGTTTACCGGAATAATCGAGGAAGTAGGCAAGGTCGTAAAGATCGAGCAACACGGTGAAAATCGCCGCATCACCATCGCGGCTGCGAATACCCCGAAAGAATTGGGAACCGGCAACAGCATCGCGGTGAGCGGCGTTTGCCTGACGGCGCTTGACATCAAAGCAAAATCATTCTGCGCCGACCTGGCGCCGGAAACGTGGGTGCGAACTTCGTTTTCGCGGATACACGAGGGCGCGCTGGTGAACCTGGAGTTGCCGATGAAGGCCGACGGCCGCTTCGATGGCCACATCGTTCAGGGGCACGTGGATGGCGTCGGCAAGGTGATCGAGTTTGAGCGCATCGTTGACTCGGACGGCCGGGATTCCGAGAACTGGTGGCTGCATATTGAAATTCCGCCAGAGATCGAGAAGTACACGGTGTACAAGGGATCGATTTCGATCGAAGGCATCAGCCTTACGGTCGCCAAACTCGAAGGGAACCGCTGCACCATCGCCATCATTCCGCATACCGTGGAGCTGACAAATCTCGGTTCGCTAAAGCCGGGAGACCCGGTGAACCTGGAAGCCGACGTAATCGCGAAGTACGTCGAGAAGATGATGAAGTGCGCGCCGGCGCAGAGTTCGATCACGGTAGAGGAATTGATGCAGCAGGGATTTTAGAGACAGTGGTCAGTGGCCAGTGGGCAGTGGTCAGCGCTTGGCAATCAAACTGCGGGACCTCAGGCTTTCACTGGCCACCGACCACTGACCACTGGCCACTGCCCTTACGCTTCCAGCTTCAACTCGTCCAGTTCCAGAAACTCCTTAATGATGGGCTCGGTCGATTTCTCCATGTCCTTGTAGGGCCCAAAGAAGATCGCGCGGCCTTCGTGGAGGAAGACGATGCGGTCGGCCAGTTTCTTCGCCAGGCGCATATCGTGCGTAACGACGACCGAGGTCAGGTGCAATTGCAGTTTGAGCCGGGCGATGAGATCGCCGAGCAGATTGCCCATCAGCGGATCCACCATGGTGGTGGGCTCGTCGTAGAGCACGCACTCGGGTTGCGCGGCCAGCGCTCGCGCAATGGCGACGGAACGTTTCATGCCGGTCGAAAGGTCGGAAGGCAACAGCTCGCGCATCTCCTTGACCCCAACCATTTCGAGCAGGCCGTCGACAACCTGGTAAATCTGCTCTTCTGAGAGCTCTCTCTTTTCGCGCAAGGGGAAGGCAACGTTTTCACCGACGGTTAAGGAATCGAACAGGGCGCCGTTCTGGAACACCATGGTGACTTTCTTGTGGATCTCTTCAAGTTGTACTTCGTTGTAGTCGGTGATGTCCTGACTGGCAACAATCACCCGGCCTGAATCCGGCTTGAGGAAGCCCATGATGTTGTGGAGCGCCACCGATTTTCCGACGCCGCTACGGCCGAGAATGCAGACCATCTCACCCGGCAACACGTCGAAGCTGACGTCCTGGAGAACCACCCGATCGCCAAATGCCTTGGAGACGTCTTTGAACTCGATGTAGGGAGCTAGTGTGTCGGCGGCAGCCATCGCCTATCAGCATGGCATGAGATGCCGGTAGGGCTCAAGCGAAAGCGTAAGCGCCCGCCAACCGTGGAGCTGCCACTAGGAAGATCGGCCCTCGCCGGCCAGGCGGTCTTGCGGGGTGTTCACGTTGAAAAAACTCTGCTCGGAAACGCCGGCTGCGGCCAGCTCGGCCTCTTCAATCACGCGCATGGACGAGCCGGAAAACGCCGCGTCGATCTTGTACTTCCCTGCCCGCAGAGCCTGCTCGGCGGCCATCGAGAACTCGCGTCGATACACCGCACACAGCGGCTGAAAGCCCTGGCTGGTGCGAGGCACGGTAATGATGGCGTGGTTCTCTTCCTGTTCGGCTGCCGCGAAAAGAAACGCGAGAAGCTCCCGGGAGACGAAGGGCATGTCCACGGCGAGCATCAGGTTCAACTCGGCAGGTGAATGCACCAGCGCGGCGTGAATGCCGCCAAGGGGACCGCATCCGGGGAAAATGTCGGCCACGACTAATCCGTATTCTGAAGATCCATAGTTCGCAAACCTGGCCGGGTCGCCGACGATCGTCACCCGGTCGCAGACCTCGCTCATCACGGTGAGCGCACGATCGAGCAGGGTCTGGCCGCCAAACTCCAGAAAGGCTTTGTCGACGCCCGTGCCCATGCGGGAACTCTTGCCTCCTGCAAGGACGAAGCCCACGCGCGACGGTTTGGCTCGTGCCATATGGAAAAGCATAAGGCCTAAGCCGCGATACACGAAAGTAACCTATTCAGAACGGCCCAGCCGTCGGAAGATGGATGTGTCCAACTGGCACGGGGGACGAGTCGTCATCATGCCGCAAAAACTCATGGATGTTCTTATGCTGGGACGCTGTTCGCACGAGTTTTCCTGGCCGCGCCGCGCGGCTACCGGAGAGTACTACCAAGTCTGCATGGTGTGCGCGACCGCTTTCCAGTACGACTGGAAGACCATGCGTCGCGGAAATCGGGTTGACCAGTCGACGGCCGAGACCACGACCGTCCGACGCCGCTCCGGTCAAAAGCAAACGACCTGGATGCCCCGGGCACGGCGCCTGCGGTCGCACCTTCCAGTTCGTTACCGCGGAAAAAATCTTAGTACCTGGTACGAAGGCGTGATGCAGAACATCAGCCAGTCGGGCGTAATGTTTCACGGACCGCAGCAACTGCCGGCGAATGCGCTGGTGGAACTGATCTTCGAAATGCCCGAGGAAATCTCCGGACAAAAGAACAGCAATGTGCTTTGCCAGGGAAGGCTGATTCGCGTCAAGGACGCGGTTGACAATACCGAAGACGCATACGGGCTGGCGGCCTCCATCCTCGACTACAAGTTTCTCCACAAGGACTGACCCGCGACCGGACAGAAAATGAGCGGTCCGCAACTGGAGAAGGCCGTCCAGGCGGCGAAAACCCTGGTATCCAGTCAGTGTGGGCTCACTCTAAGAAACACGAGCGCACCGATCGGGTGTGATCCGTAAACCGGCCGAAGCACATCCGGTACCCCATACCACATCAATTGTCCACCGATCGCCGGCGACAAATGGGGAATGAATCCCACGTCGCGGTCATAACCCGCTGTATATGCTTGTACACGTGTGAAGTAGCGTTCGATGAAACCAGGCGGTAAAGGATTTTCACCCAGCAAAAGTTCATTCGTGCGGTCGACATTTTCGATGCGAGTCCAAGCGTGGTTCTTTCTGAGGAACTGAAGCGTGGACTCGAATAAGTAGCCGTTGCCGACGTTCCCGTCGGCGAGACTCTGATTGCGGCCCCAGAGAACAATGGAAGCCCAATTTCCATTTCGTATCGGACGGTTATACATCAGCGATGCCGTCATACGCCGAAGGTCTTCGTTGGGAGCCAGTGCTTCCGGGCTATGGAGTTGACCGATCGAATATTGGAAGCTCCAATTCTGGCCTGGATTCACGGTCATGCGCGTAGACCAGGAATCAATTCTGCCGGAATCAATATCCCACCGGTGTTCGTCCGGTTCGCGTCCATGAAATCCGGATGCTTCCAACCTGACCATGCGGTGGGTAAAGCCAACGGTGATCACATCAGCCGCAATGTGCGTGGAGTCTTGCAGGTGATGCCCGAGTGCGGCGATGGGGTCTTCCGATGCAGACGCCCGGTGGGGATAAGCGATTGGCCCCATTGCAGGATCGCCCATTGGCGCGCCGTAGAACGAGAGCATTGTGTTCTCGCTCAGCTTGTAGTCGTACAACGCTGCCAGTTCCATGAAGAAGTTATGGGGATGCTGACCATCCACGATGGGAAGTCCGAACGCAGTTTCGCCCTGCTGGAACAGTTCCGGGTAACGCCTTTGGGAGATTGTTGCTGGTTCAAAGCTCAGCATGGTGCGTAGGGTGAGCGTTCCGTTCCCGAGCTTCCGTTGAGCCATCGGCATGAGCCAATTTGTGGAGAACAGTTTGTCCCCGCCACGCGGGCCGGATTGCTGGATGTCGTTGAGAAATGCTTCCCCATGGAACATGAACGTCCAACTATTCCTGGTCGTCATCAGCATTTCAAAGGGCGTAGAGTTTGGCTCTGCGTCCGTTCCAGAGGTTGCGTGCCGTTCCAACAATTCAACTAGAGAGTGGGATTCCTTGCTCATCTGTTGCCCGTGCATCCCGCTCATTCCGGGCATCTGGCACGCGTCTTGTGCGATCGACGGCCGTACTTCACCTCCGGCAAGGGCAAGTAACAATATTATGATTCGCACCACGGTTGTTTTTTTGCGAAGACCCCGCATCGATTGTAGCCCACGTGTGGTGGTCCTCGATCTGAAAACGAAGAAACTCGTGAATGGCATTCAGCGTATCGGCCTCGGCGGATTGCTATCGGCCGGTTGCGGCCGGTTGCCGCGCGCCCCCGCTGCTGCTAGAGTTTTCTCAGGACATCGAGAGCCGTCCTTGCCCGCCCTGATCTAACACCACTGAGTCCGCTGGATGGAGCCGGCAACATTTCAAGACATGTCTGGAATTGGGGCCAATCTGAAGCGTTGGATCGCGCGGAATCGGTACGCGGCACTGGTGCAATACGGAGGAGCTGCGCTCGCGGTGTGGGTGGCGCTCAGCCTCTGGACTTTTTCGCCCGTGCTGCACCGCCATCTCTTTGCACTTTTGCTGGCAGCGGTGCTTTTCACCGCTCGTTTCCTGGGCTTTGGCCCCGCGGTCTTCTGCTCGCTGGTTTCGACCGTTTGTCTGGATTTCTTCTTGGTTCCGCCTTACTTCAGCTTTAGCATCCACTCGGTCGCCGACCTGGAACGGCTGCTGGTTTTCCTTGCCATTTCCGTATTCGCCGGAAGCATGGCCCGGCAGAAAACGTTAGCGGAATCGCGTGCCGACCGCACCACGCGCGAGATGGCAGCCATCGTGGAGTACTCCTGTGACGCGATCTACAGCACCCGTCCGGACGGCACCATCACCAGTTGGAATCGCGCCGCCGAAAATCTCTACGGCTACACCGCCGAGGAAGCAATCGGTTCGCCGGTAGCGCAACTGGCGCCGCCCGAACGCCGCGACGAGTTGGAACGTAACCAGGCGATACTCATTGCCGGCGGCCACGTGGCCTCCTATCGGACCGAGCGCATGCACAAGGACGGCACCCGCTGTCCGGTGCTGTTGTCGGTATCATCGCTGCGAACCGCGCGCGGCGAAATCGTGGGAGCCTCGGCCATCGCGCGCGATATTTCTGCCGAGAAGCAGTCCGAAGAAGCCGTCCGCCGCAGCGAAAAGCTCGCCACCGCGGGAAGGCTCGCCGCTTCCATCGCGCACGAGATCAACAATCCGCTCGAGGCCCTCGCCAACCTGCTTTACCTGGCACGTCATGACTCCAGCCACGCCGGGGACTATCTGACGCTGGCGGAGCAAGAGGTCGGCCGCGTGGCTCGCTTGGCACAACAAACTTTGGGATTTGTCCGCGATACCAGTTCTCCGGGTTCGATGGATCCTGCCGCCATCATGGACGAGATTCTGCAGTTGTATTCCCGCAAACTGGAAGGCAGGCAGATCCACGTCACGCGACGCTACCGCAGCCATTGCCAGATCAGTGGCTATTCCGGCGAGTTGCGGCAGTTGCTGGCCAATCTTGTGGTGAATGCCGTGGATGCAATGGCGGACGGAGGTTCTCTGCAAGTCCGCGTGGCAACGAGCCGCGATTGGTCGAGCGGCAGAGAGGGAGTCCGCATCACCGTGGCCGACAACGGCAGCGGGATTCCCCGCAATCATCTGCGCCAGATTTTTGAGCCTTTCTACACCACGAAGAAGGACACCGGAACCGGGCTCGGATTGTGGGTCTCGCGCGGCATTGTCGAGAAACACGGCGGATCGATTCGGGTGCGAAGCCGGGCGGACGGGCAAGAGGACGGACGAGAGGACGGAAGAACGACCGGGACTGTGTTTTTGATCTTTTTGCCCCAACGGCGCGAAATCAGCCGGGCGGCGTGAGCGCCCGTTTCCTCCTTGATCACAATCACTTGCAGCTGTCAGAAGTACAGTGACCTTCGTACTTAGATGCCCCCGCCCGAGCGGCTTATAATCATCCAAGCCCTACCAGACTGAGCACTTAGCCATAGTGTTAGACAACGTGGAACCTTTTTTTGCAGCTGCGATCTTCGCTCTGGGGCTGTGCTTTGGCAGCTTCCTGAACGTGTGTATTTACCGGTTGCCGCGCGACAAGTCGGTGGTAACGCCGCGTTCCGCCTGCCCGCACTGCGGAGATTTGATCCCGCTCTACCACAACGTGCCCGTATTGAGCTGGCTCATTCTGCGGGGAAAATGCCGCTCGTGCAAACAGCCTATATCGCCGCGCTACCTGGTGATCGAACTCCTCACGGGCTTGCTCTTTCTCGGCTGTTACACCCATTTTGGTTTGTCGCTGGCGGCGCTGAAGTGCACCGTGCTCGGCTACCTGCTGCTGGGGTTGGTGTTCACCGACGCCGAAACCAAGCTTCTTCCCGACGCCATGACTCTGCCCGGGCTGGCTCTCGGAATTTTGTTCAGCCTCGTGGTTCCGGTGAATGACCTGGCTTCGCGAATCATGGTTGGCCTGGTGTCGCCGGCGATGAGAAGCGAGATTTCATGGCGCCTGTGGTCCCTCTCAGACTCGCTGCTGGGAGCAGCGGTCGGCGCCTCTTTTCTGTATGGCGCGGCCGCCATTTACTTGCGAACCCGTGGCGCTGAAGGGATGGGATTCGGCGACGTCAAGCTGATGGCGTTGATCGGCGCGTTCCTCGGAACCAGGCTCACCGTCTTAACCATTTTTGCCGCTTCGCTGGCCGGTTCACTTTTTGGATTGAGCACGGTTCTCGCGGTCTGGATCAAGCGCATGCGCCGCATTGAGGCGCGCGGCGCCGCTTCGCGCATTTCTCGGGACGATGCCCGCCGGCGCGCCTGGCGCTCGGCACGCCTCGCACTCCGCCATTACGAGATGCCGTTTGGCGTCTTTCTCGGCGGCATGGCCCTTTTGTCGTTCCTGTTTGGAAACCGCCTCCTGCACTGGTATTGGAGGGCGCTGTGAAGCTGCTGATGAATCCGCTGCTGAATCCGATGATCCTGCGCATGGGCCTGCTTCTGTTCTCTGCCCTCGCCGCCTTCGGGTTGGGCTTGTTCGTGATTCGTCGCCTGCGGAAGAATCTCGTAGCGGAACCCGAATCGCTGAATTACGCGCCGTTGGCGGCCGAGGGATTGCCCGTGCACGCCTATCACGCCGTCATTCAGCAACTGAAGCAGCAAAAACATGAGCTCACCGCCCAGCAACTCGCAGAGCGCAGAAAAGCCAAGGCCTCCGACACGCTGAGTTCCACCATACTTTCGAACCTTTCCTGCGGCGTTCTGTTCTTGAATACCAGCGGTCTGGTGCGGCAAGCCAACGCGGCGGCGCGCAAGATCTTGGGATTCGCCTCGCCCGTGGGACTGGATGCTTCCGATCTTTTCCGCACCGCGACGCTGCGCCCGGACAACGATATTTCGAGTTCAGGTTCGAGCTCAGATTCAGGTTCGGCGGCGAGCGTCGAGCAAGCTCTTGCTCCCGCTCTGGCGGGAAAGTCGGCGGTGCGAGGGCTGGTAGTGAATTACTTCGCGCGAGACGGAGAAAGCCATGTACTCGAAGTGACGGCCTCTCCGGTTCTGGCCGAAGACGCCAGTCTCATGGGCACGACGCTTGTGCTCACCGACAAGACCGACATTGAGCGCATCCGCCACGATCAAAAGATGCATCAGGAAATCTCCTCGGAGCTCGCGCTCGGACTGCGCGATTCCCTGACCACGATCGCGGGCTACGCGCAACAACTGGCATGCAGCCGGGACGCGGAACTGGCGCATCAGTTGGCCGACAGCATCGCCCACGAAGCGGCGCAGTTGGACCGGACCATCGGCAGTTTCCTGGGAGGCACCCGGGCTGCCACCACCAGTTCTTGAGTTGTCAGTGGTCAGTTGTTAGTTGTTAGTACCCGGTCGCCAGTCGCGGTGCCTATGTGTACTGGGTACTGGGTACTGAGTACTGGGTACTGGTACTGGGTACGATTTAGCGATGGCAGGCCGCGAGCAAAATCGCGGGCCTGCGAAAGGATGATCACATGAAGCACATAAAACGCGTGGCCATGGCTACTCTGCTCCTGTTGGGGACCGTCGGCTTGTCGATCAGCGGCGCCGCCGCTCAGTCACTCGGGGATTACGCGCGAACCGTCCGCAAGAACAAACCCGAGCCGAGTCCGACCACCCGCCACTTCGATAACGACAATCTCCCGACCAGCGAAAATGTGAGTGTGGTCGGACCGTCGCCAACCGGCGATGCCTCCGCGCCACCCACCAAAGCGGCCGCCGTCGATGCCGCTGCGGCCGCCGCCGATCGCAAGAGCGCAGCCGACGAGTGGAAGAAAAAGCTCGACATGCAGAAAGAGAAAATCGACGCCCTGAACCACGAGCTTGACCTCCAGCAGCGCGAATATCGTCTGCGTGCGTCCGCCTATTATGGCGATGTCGGCACACGCCTGCGCGATGCCGCCCAGTTTGATAAGGACGATGCGCAGTACAAATCCGACGTCGAACAAAAGCAAAAAGCGATTGCTGCCGCCCGGCAGGAACTCGACGATATGCAGGAGCAGGCGCACAAGGCCGGAATGGTGGAGAAGGACAAGGACAAAGACAGCGACAAAGACAACAGCAAGGACAAGGACAACGACAAGAAGTAAAACCCTCCTGGTGGAGAGCCGGGCGTCTCCGCCCGGCCGCCGAACTGCTGGACGGGCGAGACGCCCCTCCCTCCACCGCATGACTCTTCAGGATTTTCCCATCCGCTCCCGAATCTGGCGCGCGTGGTGCCGCCCGTGGACCCAGTGGAACTTGCGCCACTCGCCGGCCGTCAAAGGTCCAAGAAACAAGTGGTCCATGATTTTCGTCCGGGCGCCGAACTTGCGCTCGCAATCGTCCAGGCCTGAGCTCATCCTCTCGAGCTCTGGCGCGATGGCTTGCTGCACCTCTTCCGGCGCCATTCCGCGCGGGGTGACACGTTCCGGGGCTTTGCGCCCTGCAGGGAGATACCCGAGATTCACGACCAGCAGAGTGGCCAAGCGATGCTTCAGCGTAGCGCCCGTAGCCAACGGAACGCCCCGTTCCAGGCACTTTGCGATTCCGCGGTTCGTGTTTTTGTAGGTAAGAAAAAGGTGCTCCAGGATCTGAGCAGCACTCCACTTTCCCGCCGGAGCCTCGGCCAGGGCGCCAGGGCTGGCGCCCCCTATTGCATCTTCGAGTTCCTGCCGCAAGCGTTCGAGATAGGAATCCATGGCGTCAGTTCAGTACAATGATTCGCGAAACCAATCGCGAATCGGCCAACGACTACAGAAAGCCTGATCGGGAAATTAGATGACAAAACTATTCGTCGTGATTCTAGCAGCGGGATTGATGGCCGGGTGCTCTTCGGAACCGAGCAAGCCGACAACCGCGGAGACGCCTCAACCGAAAGCTCCGGAAGCAATCACCGGGAGCGCCGCGTTCTACAAGTGCTACATCTCCGCCCGCGGCTGGGCGCCGGATGTTCAACCCTATCGGGTGGAGTCACAACCAACCACCGACTCCAAAGGCCGCGATGGCAAGGCCGGCGAGTGGCGCGCCGGATTCGCCTCGCCGTCGCTGCACACGACCAGGCCCTACACCTGGGCGAACGGCGATATTTCTCACAGCGTCGAGGACAGCTACAGCCCGACCAATTCCAGCACCCAGATTTTCAACGTCCAGTTTCTGAAAGTAGATACCGACAAGGCTTTTGCCGTCGCCCAGGAGCACGGTGGAGACAAGTTGCTGGAGAAGGAACCCGACACGCCGGTTCTCTACGTGCTGGAATGGAACCGGCAGAAGAACGAACTGCTGTGGCACGTAATCTATGGGACCGACCGCGAGACCGCCAAGCTGCAAGTGGCCGTGAACGCATCCAGCGGGGATTTTGCGCGAGTGGAGAAATAAGAACTGCTTCGGGCTGCGAGCTACGGGCTGCGAGCAAACACGAAAATATTCGAAGCTCGTAGCTCGAAGCAGCTATTACGCGGCAACCCGGTACTCGCTCTTAACCAAGCCGCTCGGATAGTGCTCGGTCGCAACGTGCTGCAGCCGCACATCGCGCGGTAGGGAGCCGAAGAGAGGAATTCCGTCTCCAATGAGCACCGGCACGCGAGTGATGATGAGACGTTGCACCAGCCCTGCGCGCAGGAATCCTTGAATCGTGACCCCTCCGTCGACATAGACGTGGCGCACACCGCTAGCCGCGAGTTTCCGAACGATCTCAGCCGGAGGCCCGGCCATCTGTTCCACAACCCCTCCGCGCACCGCGGAGAAGTCGACGGGCCGGCTGCTCAGGACCACCACGCGTTTGTTGCCATAGGGCCAGGTCGCAAAGGCCAGAACCGTCTCGAAGGTCTTGCGGCCGATCACCAGCGCATCGACGCTTGCCATAAACTCGTCGTAGCCGTGGGGTTCGCCGCCGCCCTCCGGCAGAAAGTCGAGATCGCCATTTGGCCGCGCGATGAAGCCGTCGACGCTGGTCCCGATAAAAACAGATACCGTCATGGTGAACTCCTCACCTGTGCCCGCAAGGCAATCCCGGCTAACCCTCCAGGCTCCTTTTTCCACTTTCTTTAGCTCATTGCGCTTTCGCGAGCCGGTCCAGCGAAGCGTGCGCATCCTTGGCCAACGGACCTTCGGGCAGAATCTTCAGATACTGTTCGTAGTATTTCCTGGCTTCGGCCTTATCTCCAAGTTTTTCCTGGCACACGGCGAGACGGAAACTGGCAACGGCGTCGCCATCCTTGTAGTAGAGAGCTTCCTTGTAGCGATCGAGCGCGGCCTTGTAGTTCTTGCGCTTGAAGTAATAATCGCCGACCTCAATGTCCTTCAGCGCCTTCAGCGGGTTCCAGGGATGGAATTCCTGTATGCCGGACGTGTCAGGGTTGTCACTGGTGTCGGTGATGCCGAGGCCCGCGATGGCATCTTTGCTGGCCGGATGGTTCTTGGCATCGTCCTTGGGCGGGCTGATATCGATTCTCGTATCGTGGCTGGAGCTTTCCCCGGTCTCAGGACTCTGAGAGGCAGTCTTGTCCGGAGCCGTCTTGTCCGGCGAATCCTGCGCCAGCGAAACAGTCGTCAGCAGCGCCAAACAAACAATCAGAAATCGAATACGCACGCCTTTATTGTATCGCTTTAGAGCGAGGGCGAAGCACTGCGTTTCGCACGAGCCGCGGACAAACAACCAGAAAAAAAACAGGCCGTCCACATACGGGACGGCCTGTTTTGGCAAAGTCCTCCGGGGAGGAGGGCAAACTTTATACTTACAGAGTCACTTACAAAGCTACTTACCGACTTACTTACCGAGTTCCTTATAAAGACGGCGGATTCGCGCTCGCCGTCGGAGTCTGGTTATTGCTGGGCGCCTGCGCCGGAGTCGTTGTTTCGGCTCCAGTGTTGGTCATCAGGCGGATATCCACGCGGCGGTTCTTGGCGCGGCCTTCGCGAGTCTGATTGCTCTCGACCGGCTTATCCTTACCCAGCCCGATCAGATAAATCTTGTAGGCCGGAACACCCTTCTCCGCCGCCAGGTACTGAATCACGGCGTCGGCACGGCGCTGGCTGAGATCGTAGTTGTAATCTGCGCTACCCACCGAGTCGGTCGCACCCTCGACCGTGATGATGTATCCCTTGGTAGTGGCAACACTGGCGGCAAGCTGGTCAATAGCTTCCTTGGCTTCTCTCGTCAGATTGTCCTTGTTGAATCCAAAATGCACCGCCGTCTCCACCACCGGGCGATAGTTGTCGAGGTTGATGACCGTGTTGGTCAGAATGTCCACTCGCTGGGTAGCGCTGTTCGCCGACAGTTGGGCCTTGTCGGCCTCGCTGCCCGCGGCCAGAGCCTTCTGGTCCACCGCTGCCGCCTGCGCCTGCACCGCCTGGATTCCGGCTTGCGCGCGCTGATCGACGTCCTTGATGTCCTTCGAATTCTTCGCGGTCAGGTCGTCGAGTTCATTCGTTTTGTTGATCAGCGGCGTGGTCTGTTCACGCACGTAATTCTTGGTTGAACATCCGAGCGATGCGGCCAGCGTCGCCGCCAGCATTAGGGTCAATTTTAATGACGTGCGATTCATAAGCGTTGAGGGCTCCCTACCCAATTATTGCTCTGTCCTGAAATCTATTTCGGATCCTGCTAAAAGTCTGTGAACCGGACCCGCTCCCTAGTGTCAATGCACGGGGGATGCCATCTCGCGTTCTCAAAACAACCTGCTAACTCATTTTATATCAATATCTTGAAAGCTGGCTGTGGAAGCACACGAACCACAGGGCCAGGCAATCACGATATGAACCGTAGAAATTTTATACTGTTTGGTTTCTCGCCGGGATTATAGGCGCTGGCCACGAGTTGCGCTATCGGCTAGCAATATACCTCTGGCAGTCGACTGCGAAAGTGGAGAGGAGGATGTGCCAGCCTCAATTGCTGATCTTGTCCCAGGCTTTTTCGAATTGCGAAAACAGCGGCATCTCGCCCTTCTGCAACCCGCCGCGCCCCATCACTCGCCAGAGATAGTTCTGCGAAGGCCGGCTGCGCTCATCACCGCTGTGCGCATCATAGACCGCCAGCACATCCTCTGAAGGACGAGACTGTACCATCAGGATGATATCGGCTTCCTGACGCCGGTATACGACCGTGAGTTTGCCCCATTTCTGGATCGCATCCTCGACGCGACCAATAGCAGCGCGGTCATCGGGCAACAACTGGGGATCGAACTGATCGCCATCGTAGGCCGCAACGTACACGAAGCGCGCGTTGGCCAGGGTACGCGGCATCTGCGGAGCGCTCGGCGCAACGGCGGCGGCGCTCAACGTTGCCAGTGCAAGAGTTAGCAACACCGTCGTAAAGATGTTCCTGATCATCTGAATTCTCCCCACCTGATTTAGCCCTATTAAGAAGGATGCCGCCGGGAGCGCCGGAGTTGTCAAGCCGGGCAAATCAGGCCGTAACGAATGCCTCACATTACCGGCGGAACGCTGATTCCCATGGCCGCGAGAACGCGAATGAGCTCGCGGCGAACCACGGCCGTGGTTGCCAGCAGGAACTTTCTCCGGCTCTCATCCGCTTCGCTCAGAATTGGGTAGCGGTGATAGAACGTACTGAAAAGCTGGGCCAGTTGGAAGGCATGCTTGGCGAGATAAGCAGGCTCGGTAGTCGCGATGCACTGGCTCACGATGTAAGACGTTTTCGCGGCCGCCAGCCAGAGCTCCCAGATGTCATTGCCGGATTCGCCATTGAGGTACCTGGCGAAATCCTCCGTAGAGACGCGGCTTGCCGCGTCTCTGCCGTAGCCATCCGGATCCAATCCGCCCTTGCGGAAAATGTTGGAAGCGCGGACAACGGCATACTGCGCGTACGGGCCCGTGTCACCCTCAAAGCTCAGTGCGTCCTTGAAATCGAATGCAATCACCGAAGGCTTGGTGAATTTCAGCATGAAGTAGCGCAGCGCCCCGATGGCGATCTGCGTAGCAATGCTGGCGCGCTCAGCGTCGCTCAACTCGGGATGACGCGCATCCACTTCTTTGCCAGCCGAAGTAATAAGAGCATCGAGCAGATCGTCCGCCTTCACGCCGAAGCCCTTGCGCCCGGAAACCTCGATCCACGACCTCGCCTTATCTTCTTCGCTAAGGTTGTAGCCAAGTTCACCGGCGCAGCGCGGTGTGAGTGCAACCATCTCATAGGAGAAATGCGTGTAGCGATCGGCGGCCTCGTTGTGCCCGAGTCCGCGCAAAGCTTCGATCACCGTGTTCTGCGCTTCGGACTGGCGCGCATCGATGACGTTGTAAATCTCGGCCACATCGCCGAAGTGGGGATGATCTCGCTCGCCGTTGGTGGTTGAGATCCAGCACTCATGGGCATTCGGATAGCGATAGAATTTCCGATAGCCAAAGTCGCGCCCAAGCAGCCCGAACTTCCACATGTGATAGGCGATGTCTTTGCCCACGTAGCCGACCGTTCCGTTGGAGCGGACGATGACTTTCTGGTCTTCCTCGGTGATCTCGAGGTTCTCTGCGTTCCCCGCGCTCTCTGCGGTTTCAGACTTTGACGTCCCAGCCCGCCGCATGATCCAGCAGCCTTTATTCTTGCCCTCAGCCTCGTAAATGAGTACGCCTGCTTCCTTCAGCTTGGTAAACGCCGCGTCCCAGAAATGCAGGTGCAGAATCTCGCTCTCGCGGGGCAGGAAGTCGTACTCAATGTCGAGCCGGTCCATGGTTTCGAGATGCCGCTTAAGCACGGCAATCGAAATCAAGTCCGCAATCTCCGCCGTCTCGTTGTTCCCTTCCTCAATCGCACGCAGCATGGCAGCCCGCGCCTGCAGGTTCGACTTGTCCTCTTCATACCATTGCGAAACGCGGGCATAGAGATCCCAGCACACATAATCGAACCGCGGCGCGGCGGCGAGCGCTTCGATCTGGGCGCGAGACTTTTTCTCGATGTGCAGGAATCCAACCACCACGTCGGCGACCTGCACTCCGGTGTTGTCGATGTAGTTCTGGATGTCCACTTCCCTGCCCGCAAAGCGCAGGAGGCGCACAAATGTATCGCCGAGAATAGCGTTGCGCAGGTGCCCGATGTGCGCCGCCTTGTTGGGATTGATGCTGGAATGCTCGACCAGCACTTTGCCGGGCAAAACATCAGCGGTTGGCGACTCATCGGCGGCGAGCGCCGTGGCCAGCTCGGCGCGGTTGACGCGAGCATTGATGTACCCGGCGCCAGCCACTTCGAATTTCTCAAAGCCGGGAATCGTGCCAACCCCGGCGACTATCTCTTCAGCAATCTTGCGCGGCGCCTTGCGAAGTTTCTTTGCGAGTTCGAAAGCGATCGGCAGCGCGTACTCGCCAAATTCAATTTTCGGTGGCTGCTCGACGACGATGTTCGCGATTTCCAGGTCGTAAGCACGGCGCAGAAACTCGCGCAGATGCTCGATCAGTCGGCGTTCCAGAGATCGATACAAGGATGCCCTCTAACTTATTGAAGAAACAGTGATTCTAACAAACTCACGGCAGGTGGCGGGTTTGACGGAGGTGGCGGGGTTCCCTATGATAAAAGATCAGTCGTTGGTCGTTCGTCGTTAGTCGTTAGCAAAGAGGTAGTCGTTAGTCGTTGGCAAAATCGGATTCTGCGAACTGTTAGGGCGAACTGCGTGGCTCGCTAACGACTAACGACGAACGACCAACGACGATTTCCCCATGCGCATCGCCTACCTCGACTGCTTTTCCGGCATTAGCGGCGACATGTTTCTGGGCGCGCTGGTGGATGCCGGAGTGTCTCCAAAGCTTCTGGAAGACACGGTCGCGGCGCTCGATATCGGTGCGCGGCTGGAGATTAAGCGGGTGGCGCGTGGCGGAATTTCCGCGACCAAAGTAGATGTGTACGCCAACGGCGAGAAAGATCTGCCGCGCGAAGTTTTCTGGGAGCAGCAGGATCACGATCATGCTCGCGAACACAAACACGGTCGTGGTCTGAACGAAATTCGCCAAATTATCGACAACGCGGCAATCAGCGGCACGGCGAAGGCAACCGCAATTCGCATCTTCGAAACGCTGGGCGCGGTCGAAGCCGAGATTCACAATATGCCCGTTGAGCGCGTCCACTTTCACGAAGTCGGCGCCGTCGATGCCATGGTCGATATCGTCTGCGCCGCAGTGGGAGCGGAATCTCTGGCGGTCGAAGAATGGGTATGCTCGCCGCTGAACGTGGGCGGTGGAACCGTCAAGTGCGCGCACGGAACGCTTCCCGTACCAGCCCCGGCGACGCTGAAGTTACTTCACGACGCACCGGTGTATTCGTCGGGACCACAGGTCGAACTGGTTACGCCGACCGGCGCGGCGATCGTGAAGACGCTGAGCGACCGCTTCGCCCCGTTTCCAGCAATGAAGATCGAGAAGGCGGGATACGGCGCGGGAACAAGAGATTTCCCCGAGCATCCAAACCTGCTGCGGCTAACGATAGGAGAAGCTCTACCGGCGGATGCCGCGAGTATGTCGTCGAACACATCGCCAGGCACATCGAATGACAGAATCACGGTGCTCGAAGCGAATCTCGATGACCTGAGCCCGCAGGTGCTGGCCTACGCGATGGAGCGCTTGCTGGCCGAAGGAGCACTCGATGTGTTCAGCGTCCCCGTGCAAATGAAAAAGAGCCGTCCCGGCGCGTTGCTCACCGTACTGGCGAAAATGGAAGACGCGAATCGCTTGACCAAGCTGATCTTCGCCGAAACCACAACCTTGGGCGTGCGCCGCCGCGAGGAACAACGCCAGACGCTCTCGCGACGCTGGGAAACGGTCGACACAACTTGGGGTCCGGTGCGGATCAAGATCGCCAACATGAATGGCACAGTCTCAAACTACGCGCCCGAATACGAAGACTGCCGGACGCTGGCGGAGGCGCATCACGTACCGCTCCGCACAGTGATGCAGGAAGCGATCCAGCAGTATCTTCGAGGCGAGCGAAAAGCGTGAACCAGGCTTTGTAGCAGGCCATCGCTTTAGCGATGCCGTAAGTTCCGAACTCTGACGCCCCTTTTGGGGCTGGATTATCGACAATCGAAATCATGAGCAAAAAGTTTTACATCACGACCCCCATCTACTACGTCAATGCGCATCCGCACATTGGGCACGCCTACACCACAATCGTCTGCGACACAATCGCGCGGCGCCACCGCATGTTGGGCGACGACACCTGGTTTCTGACTGGCACCGACGAACACGGTCAAAAGATCGAGCGCGCCGCCCAGGCTGCGGGCAAGACGCCGCAGCAATTCACCGATGAAATCTCCGCGGAATTCCGCGCCCTCTGGAATCACATGGGTTTGACGCCCGACGATTTCATCCGCACCACATCGGAGCGGCACAAGAAAGGTGTGCAGGCGTTGTGGCGCAAAATTCGTGATAACGGCTACATCTACAAGGGCACCTACACCGGCCAATACTGCGTTTCCGACGAGCTTTACGTCGATGCGGAACCCGGCGCTCCCTGTCCGGATTGTGGCCGGCCGACGGAAACCGTCCACGAAGAAAATTATTACTTCAAGCTCTCGGCATTCCAGGACCAGTTGATCCGCCTCTACACCGAGCAGCCCGATTTCATCCGTCCCGAAACGCGGCGCAATGAAGTGCTCTCATTCGTGCGCGGCGGCCTGCGCGATCTTTCCATCAGCCGCTCCACGTTCTCCTGGGGCATTCCTGTGCCTGACGATCCCAAGCACGTGGTCTACGTCTGGCTCGACGCGCTGGCGAATTACATTACCGCGCTCGGCTATGGCTCAAACGATACGACCAAGTTCGACAAGTACTGGCCCGCCGACGTGCACATGATCGGCAAAGAAATTGTGCGTTTCCATTGCGTCTACTGGCCGGCGTTCCTGCTTGCCGCCGGATTGCCGTTGCCCAAGGGCATCACGGCGCATGGCTGGCTGCTGTTTGAAGAAAGCAAAATGTCGAAGTCGCGCGGCAATATCGTGCGCGCCGAAACCATCGTGGATGTGCTCGGCACCGACGCTCTCCGATATTTCCTGCTGCGCGAAGTCGTCTTCGGGCATGATGGATCGTTCAGTTTCGATGCGCTGGTGCAGCGCTATAACTCCGATCTCGCGAATGGCCTCGGCAATCTCGCCAGCCGCACCCTGACCATGATCACGCGCTATTTCAAGGGAGAAGTTCCGTATCCCTCGCTCGCAGCGCACACCCCGGCAGACGCCGCGATTGCGGATGCAGCAAAAAAAGTGATCGCCGACTACGGCACACTGTTTGACCAGTTTCAATTCTCGCGAGCGCTCGAAACCGCCTGGACGCTGGTCAGCGCCGTGGACAAATACATCGTCGAGAACGAGCCCTGGTCTCTCGGCGATAAAAAGGACGAGGAGAGCCGCTCGCGCCTGGCAACCGTTCTCTACACCAGCGCCGAAGCGCTGCGGATTGTGACCGCTCTCGCGCATCCGGTGATGCCCGATGCCACCGCGAAGATCTGGTCCCAGATGGGCCTCGGAGACATCAGGAAATTCGACCTGACCGAATTGCAGTGGGGACAGTTACGCCTCGGCACAAAGTTGGGTGAGGTGCAAGCCGTGTTTCCGCGAGCAGACAAATCGGCAGTCGAGAGGATGCAGAACATGGAAGAACAAAGTGCAAGTGCGGGGACGGGCGCCTCGCCCGTCCAGCCGAGCGCAGCGAGGCAGCCCGCCGCAACGCCCGCCGACCCGGAAGCGGCCGCTGCCAAGCCAGCCGCCACTCTTCCCGATGGCAAGATCAGCATCGACGATTTCGCGAAAGTAGAATTGCGCGTGGCGCAGGTGAAGACCGCCGAGCGCGTGAAGGGCGCCGACAAATTGCTGCGCCTGGAAGTCGATCTCGGAACCGAAGTGCGCCAACTGGTGGCCGGAATCGCCGAGGCCTATGAGCCGGAAGCACTGATCGGCCGCAAAGTCGTAATCGTTGCGAACCTCGCACCCCGCAAGCTGCGCGGCCTGGAATCAAACGGCATGATCGTCGCGGCCTCGCCCGAAGGCGGAAAGCCCGTGCTGGCAAGCTTTCTGGAAGACGTCCCCGTCGGAACGCGGCTGAAATAGGGCTGCGTGTGTCCGCGGGAACTCATTTTCCGGCAATTTGCATGGACCGAAGACCCCGAGAACCCAGCCCCGGAGGGGCGACCGAGCTTAGCCCAGCGCTTCAGCGCTGGGAAAGTGGATTCTAGTGATTCAAGTCCCGGAGGGACGACCGAGTTCCCGTGCACGCTTCAGCGGCCGTCCTCAAACGATCTGGCGAACGACCAGCGACTAACGACCAACGACCGTGTTCATCGACTCTCACGCCCATCTCGAAGGCAAGCGTTACGACAGCGATCGCGACGAAGTGCTGGCGCGCGCGAAGCAGAACGGAATCGGAGCCTATCTCGCCATCGGCAACGGCGACGGGCCTGACACCGCCGACTGCGGCATTCAATTGGCGGAAAAGTACGACGGCAAACCGGAATATCCGCGAATCTGGGCGAGCGTGGGAATTCATCCCCACGAAGCAAGCCTTGCAAACCAGGCCGCGGATTCCCAAATGCTGCAATGGGCGCGGCATCCCAAGATAATCGCGTGGGGAGAAATCGGCCTCGACTATTTTTACGACCACTCGCCCCGAGAAACGCAAAAGGCGGTTTTCCGGAAGCAGATGGAACTGGCGCGAACCGCAGAATTGCCCATCATCATTCATTGCCGTCCATCCGACAACAGCGAGAACGCATGGGACGATTGTCTCTCGATAATCGCGGACCACTGGGCTTCCAGCGGGTTGGGCGGCATTCTGCACTGCTTCACCGGAAGCGTCGAGCATGCGCGCCGCGCACTGGATATGGGCTTCATGATTTCTTTTGCCGGCAACATCACCTTTCCCAAGGCGCAGCCGATCCGTGATGCGGCGCAAATGGTTCCGCTCGACCGCATGCTGATCGAAACCGACTCGCCCTACCTCGCGCCCATTCCGCATCGCGGCCAGCGCAACGAACCCGCGTTTGTGCGCGAGGTAGCCCGCCAGATCGGCGAACTGCGCAGCCTCTCCGCGGAAGAAATCGGCGCACGAACCGCGCAGAATTTCTACAAATTCTTTGGACTCGCTCCGGAAGCGGCAAACCCAGAAGCACGCCCATAACGACCTTCGCAGATAATGCCTCTTCTGTTACCCTCATGAGTGCATGTTTGGGGATGAACCGTGGGGCTCTGAACTTCGAGCGAGCGCCCCTCAACATGACAATCTGGAGATTTAAAAGGCCGTCATATTTCTTGACAGCGGCTTTGACGGTGACATTCCATGCCCGATAACAGTTTCGATATCGTCAGCAAAATCGATCTGGCCGAAGTCTCCAACGCCATCCAGCAGGCGATGAAGGAAGTCCACACGCGCTTCGATCTGAAGGACTCGAAGTCCCAGATCGCGATGGAGGGCACCGACGCGATCCTGCTTCATTCCGCCGATGAATTCAAGATCAAGGCGGTGAACGACGTCTTTCAGCAAAAGCTGGTCAAACGCGGCGTCCCCCTGAAAGGCTTGACCTATGCCGCCCTGGAAACGGCCGCCGGAAGCACCGTGAAACAGAAGATCTCGATTCAGCAGGGGATCCCGATCGAAAAGGCGCGGGAGATCGTGAAGCTGGTCAAGAACTCGAAGAAAAAAGCGCAGGCTTCCATCCAGGGCGATGTAGTGCGAATCAGCAGCAAGGATCGTGACACGCTGCAGGAAATAATCGCGATGGTCAAGCAGCAGGACTTTGGCATCGATTTGCAGTTCACGAATTACCGGAGCAATTAAGAGCAGTGGCTACAACGACGTCCATCAACGGGAAAGAAATTTTTGACCTCCTGCGTGACGACATTGTCGCGATCGAAGAACAATTCGGTCGCGACACCATATCGAACGTCGCCGCGATCACCGAGATCGGAGAGTATCTACGCGCCGGCGGGGGCAAGCGAATCCGTCCGGCGCTGTTGCTGCTCTCCGCCAAACTCCTGGGCTACAAGGGCGAGGGCGCGGTAAAGCTCGCTTCGGTCGTCGAAATCATCCACACCGCAACGCTCGTCCACGACGACATTATTGACGAGGCCCAGATCCGCCGCGGCCGTCCCGCCGCCAACACGCAGTGGGGCAATTCGATGTGCGTGCTGGTGGGCGATTGGCTTTACATGCAGTCGTTCAAGATCGCGGTGCAGGAGCGCAATTTCCGCATCGTGGACATGCTGATCGAACTGACGCAGCAGATGGTCGAAGGCGAACTGCTCCAGATGGAAAAGCTCGGCAAGCTGATCTCGCTGCAGGAGCATCTCGATCTGATCTATCGCAAAACCGCGTGCCTGTTCTCCGTGTCCATGCGAGTCGGCGGCATCCTTGGCGGCGCTACCGCAGCCCAGGAAGAACGCCTTGGCCAATACGGACGCGACCTGGGCATGGCTTTCCAAATCGTGGACGATGTGCTCGACCTCACCGCTTCAGAGAGTGTACTGGGCAAGCCCGTTGCCAGCGACCTGCGCGAAGGCAAAGCCACCATGGCCGTGATTCATGCGCTGGAGCGCTGCACCACCGCCGAGCGCCGCCAAATCGAAACCATCCTGCACGACCGCGCATTCAATGGCGTAACTCACGCCGATATCCTGACCATCCTGAATCGCTACGGTTCTCTCGAATACGCCTCCAAAGAGGCCGCCCGTTACGCCGAGTCAGCGCGCAACGCCATCTGCATCTTTCCGGACTCGGAGTTCAAGCGGGCGTTGTTGTGGGCGCCCGAATTCGTCGTGGCGCGAGAAAAATAGCACTTCGCCGCTGCTACCGCTTCACCGCAATCCCCAACATCTCAAAACCTCCGTCCTTCAAAAGAGTAGCCCGCATCGCGATTGCTATACTAAACAAACCCGTTTTCGCCATGAACAACTTGCTCTCATCGATTTCGCACCATGGCTACTTGCTCTTGGCGGTAGTGTGCTTCGCGGAGGCGATCGGTCTTCCGCTGCCCGCCGCGCTCGCCATCCTGACCGCGGGCGCGGTCTCTGCCTATGGAGGTCTGCACTTCTATCTCGTGTTCAGCATCGCCCTCGTAACCATGATCTGCGGCGATGTCATTCTCTACTTCCTGGGCAGAGTCAGCGGATGGGCGTTGTTGGGCTTTCTGTGCCGGCTGTCGGCGAATCCCGAAACTTGCATTCTGCGTTCGGCAGAATATTTTTACCGCCGCGGCAAGCTGACTCTGCTCTTTGCCAAGTTCATCCCCGGCATCAACACCATGTCTCCGCCGCTCGCCGGAAGCATGAAAATGCGCCTGGGAGATTTTCTGCAATTCGACGCCCTCGGTGCAGCTTTCTACGTGGGCGCCTACTCCGTCGCGGGATATCTCTTCAGCGACGCGCTCCGCGCCATCACCCGCGGACTGCGCTCCGCCGGCTTTGCCGCCGAAGTCGTCTTCGCCATCGGACTCGCCGCCTATGTCGTCTATCGCATCTGGGTTTACCGCAAGTATCGTCTGCTCGACGTGATTCCTCGCATTCCGGCCGAAGAGCTGGCAAAGAGATTAGCGTCCGATGCGGCTAAAAACATGCTCATCGCCGATGTCCGCAGCCACGGCTACTACGATGCCGACTCCGAACGCATTGCCGGATCGATCCGCATTGAACCCAACAACCTGATTGAAGAAGTCAAAAACCTGCCCAAGGATCAAGAGATTTATCTCTACTGCACTTGACAGCGCGAAGCCACAAGCGCCCGGGTGGCGCGCCAATTACAAGAACTCGGATTCAAAGTGTTCGTCATCTCCGGAGGCCTGCGCGCCTGGCGCAAGGCCGGACACCCAGTGGAGCGCGTTCCCCACGACGACGTGTTCAAGCTGCCAACTTTCAACTAAAACACATCCTTAACGCATCTCCGTGACCCGCGTCCTTGGCATAGGCGCAGCAGTTTGTTATCGTGCCCTTATGGCGCGCATCACAAGTCTCTGCGGAGTAATTCTTGCGGCGGGCGAGTCCTCACGCATGGGGCGAGACAAGGCGCTGCTGCCGTGGCCTCCATCTTCGTCGAACAGCACCTTCCTCTCCGCCGCCATACGGCTTTTCTTCGCGCACGTCGATGTCGTGCTGGTCGTGGTCGGCAAGAATGAAGCCGGCTTGGCCCCCATCATCTATGCCAATGGCGCAGCGCTGGTGGTGAATCCCGACGCGGCGCGCGGGCAGTTCAGCTCTTTGAAGGTCGGCGTGCAGGAGGTCCTCAACCGCGGCAGCGATGCCGCCATGCTCACGCTGGTCGATCGGCCGCCAGTCCGGGTCGAAACCATTGAGACACTCGAGTCGGCGTTCGAACAAGCTATGACAATGACACAGAGAAAATGGGCGGTGATCCCCGAGTACCAGGGAAAACACGGTCATCCCATTCTGTTCGGCCGCGAGATGATGACGGCGTTTCTAAAGGCTCCGGAAACATCGGATGCCCGCGAGGTCGAGCACGCAAACCAGAGTCATATCGAGTACGTTCCCGTAGACGACCCGCTGGTAGCGGTCAACGTGGATACGCCCGAGCAGTATGCCGCGCTGCCGCCACCGCTTCTGCCATCGAGTTAATTCCTGCAAGGCCCTATATTTCATGACCCATCTCACATCTCTGCAAACCGAATTCCTCGAAACCGTACTCAGCCTGAAACCGCGCGTCGCCGCGTTTGATTGCGACGGCACGCTCTGGTCGGAAGACGCCGGGGAAGGTTTTTTCCACTGGGAACTGGACCTGGCGCCGGAAAAAAGACTGTTGCCGGAGCCGATCGTGCAATGGGCCCGTAAGCGCCATGCCGACTACAAAGCGGGCCGCGTCGACGAAGATACCATGTGCGGAGAAATGGTCACTATGCACCGCGGACTGCGCGAAGAAGTCGTGCAGCAGGCGGCGGACGCCTATTTTGCTCAAGCCATCGCCCCCACGATTTTCCCGGAGATGCGCGAACTAGTCGAGCGGCTGCGCCAATCCGGATGCGACATCTGGGCCGTTTCTTCTTCGTGCCAATGGGTCATCCGCTCCGGCATGCGCTACTTCGGCATCCCGCAAAATCGCATTCTGGCCGTAGAAGCAATAGTCGAGAATGGCCTGATCACCGACCGCCTCATTCGAGTTCCCAGCGGCCCCGGCAAGCCCCAGGCGCTTCGCTCGGCGCTAAAGTCATCTCCCGACCACAAGCCCGATTGCGCCTTCGGCAACGCGATCTGGGACCGCGAGATGCTAGCCATGTCGAACCACCCCTTCGTAATCAACCCCAACCCAGATCTAAAAGAGATCGCCATCGCCAACCGCTGGAAGATCTATCAGCCGGACACGAACAACGCTGGCCGATAGCTTCCAGAGAAAGCAACGGGGATTGTCTGAGGAGGAGTTGACGTCGGGCCTCATAGCACGACAAGATTGTGCTGCGCGTTAACACGTGCTCCCGAATGAAAACCAATGTGACTTTGAAGCTCGACGCTTCTCTCCTCCGCGGGATTCGCATCCTCGCCGCCGAAGAAGGAACTTCCATCAGCGCTATGCTGGCGGCGCTTCTGGAACAAATCGTGCGCGAGCGCAAGAGCTACGATCGCTCCCGCCGCCGCGCTTTGGACCGGCTGCGCCAGGGGATGAACTTCGGTTGGACTCCGCCTCGCTCCCGCTCCGAGCTTCACCAGTGATGAGCTAAAGATCGAATCAGTCTTCCGCCGTCGCATTTCAAATGTCAGGGAGTTCTTCCGGTGCATCCGGGTTTCGCCTTGAGCCGTCTTCATTCCTCCCGTTTACTCCGAAGGCATTAATGCGTGTTTACTACCACCCCCCTACCCCCCCGCTACTGGAATCATGGGGTTACGAGGGATCGCGACGCCAAAATCTAGAGCGCGAAGGACTTATTTTCAAAATATTCCGGAATAAGGAGTTAGCTCGTTTTCTTGCCTAATTCTCTCGAAATTCATAGATTCCGGGGCTTGTTGGCTCCCCTCATCGCTTCGATTTATGTTTATCGAAGAGTTAATGGCGATTAATCTGGCGCGGCCGGGGTGGCCTTGGTTGGGGTATGGCGCCCCTCGGCTGCGACACATCAGGAGATATTGTCGCGCAGGGGCGGGTTGGATGTCTGTGATGGGGCACACTGGACGTTTGTGATGAAAAAGGGACTGGAGGCTCTCGACCCGGCCACGGTGGCACCCGGCGGAAATGACGGAAGTGTGTCACCTCAGTGCAGCAGCAGAAACGTATTCGATAATTTCCCTGACTTCTTGATTGAGCGCAGTAAGGAGCGCTACGGCATCCGTTCGATCTTTACCGTTTGGCCCCGCTCCATGCAGCAACGTCACAGAGATGAACAGTTCGAACCGATCGAACTTCATATCCGGGGCCGATCGGCTGCAAGTGTACGCCAAGATTTCTGTGCCCTCTTCAATTTCTGCGGGATTGGCCCAAAACTGAACACTAAGTCCCTCAATGGGGGGACCGGTGAATCCGATGTCTCCTTGTGCCGTGGAACTGAACGCCAGTCGGAGCAACTTGTGCTTGTCAGTTTTTTCGAGGGTGTTGAGAACGGAAAGCAGTGGCGGGAGTTCAGGATGCCTTCGATTGTAAGGCTGACATCCCTCAATAGCTGCTCGCACCGGGTCACTCAAGCTGGCAATTCTCCGCTTGGCACCGTTGGCACCGGTAAAACTGTCGGGATCATCACACAGCGGGAAAGCGAGCGTATCGGCCTTAGGCGGAGGCTCTTGCCCGTTAGCCTCGAAAATTGCAATAGCATAGACGAGATGATCAAGAGCGGCCCTCAAATTATGGACAACGTCTCCGACCATGAGAGTCCACCGGACTGCCATTGGCTTGATGCCGAGATGGGCAACGAGGCTGTGTCGGGTAAAGTCGCTATTGTGCTCTCGCGTGACTATGTAGGGGTTGCTGTTCCGCCAGCCGAGAATTTCACCCTTGACGGTTTGAGTATGTTCGTAAGCACGTCCCAACTTGGCGAGAACACTTCGGAGGTCAAGATTCATGTCTAAGCCTGCTTTGGACCGCCAAGAGGCAAGTGGAGGATAAAACCGAATTGCCCATGACCAATGATATGCGATAGCAGTGTGAGCGTATAATTTCGCGGCATGATGATAATCGTACCAAGGTATTTGAAAATACTGACTTGGGAGACTCTGATTAAGTTCTCCATTTTCCACTGATGTTCAAGATAGATTGAGGAGAGCATCGGAGGGCTGGCGAGGATGAAACAGCGGACACTGGCGGCGCAGAGCGGGTTTGAACGGTACACGAAGAAGACACGGCGGGCGGAGTTTCTGGAAG
>Ga0224555_1001739_pt1 | contig 28552 bp, 25 predicted proteins | sample 714S23034metaG_FD_180687 | JGI IMG/M metagenome (GOLD analysis project Ga0224555, IMG submission 180687) | Peat soil microbial communities from Stordalen Mire, Sweden - 717 S2 30-34 | ecosystem: Environmental > Terrestrial > Soil > Wetlands > Peat | place: Sweden: Norrbotten County, Stordalen...
CCTTGTGAGTTGGTCGAGCGCATCCTGGTCGGTCGGGGATCGGACGTGGAGGTGAGAATGATCCGCCACTCCGCATGAGGATCAGGGTCTTCTGGTGGTGCCCGTGTTGAAGTAGCGATTGATGGACCTCGATCCTCCGGCCGGCGAGATCGGGTTAGTCGCCACCGCGTCCAAGCAGGTAGCCGCGGTTCCGATTGAGGTAGCTCGTCGCCTGCATGACGAGCCCCTTGGCCCGAACCTTCCCGTTACTCAGGTCGACACCAGAGTTGTGGTGCCCGGAAGACCGGGCTTGGGTAGACATCGCCGGAGACGAGATCAACGCACCTAACTGATGCGGAGATCTCCGTTTCGGATTGTCCCTTTTGGGGCATGTGAGCACAGCCGGCCGGTACGCCGGAGAGCAGGGCTCCCCGCCCAGTGTGGCCTCGCGAACTCGGACGGCTTCAGCGGCTGCCGTCGCTCGCGCTGCGCGGCTCGCCTGAATGGTCGCGATGCCAGTCCAGCCAGGAGCCATCTGATGGCGATACGGGACAGAAACGTCTGAACCTCGCGTCCAGGACTCTTCGCGGCAACGACTTCGGCGACCACTACCGGGCCGAAGCCCGCCGTCGTCAAAGCCGAAGCGGCGGCGTGATGTCCCGCGGGCCACGCCTCCTCGCTGCGCATCGTCGAAGGGATACGGGCAACCACGCCGCCTCCGCCATACGTCCCACCACGGCCACGATCACGCCAAGCAAGAACCGCCGTGAGGTCCCGACGCCTCAAGAAGTTGCTCGTCCTGGATTCACGACTCCTCGTTGTCGGAGTCCTCGTCCTCAGCCTGCGCTCGCTGGTGGGCTTCTCCGGACGGTCTCGCCCATGTCGCATGCCGACGGCTGACCTTTGATATCGGGTCATACAGGGCCCTTGAGATGCTGTTCTGTTCCGGGTTCTGCAGGGCTTGCTCACTCTTGGACGAGAACCCCAGGGTGCTATTTGACGGCGCACCGGTCGGTCGTACTCTGGACGAAGTGGCAGAGCTTACTAAGACGTGTCCCTACTGCGGCAGTGTGTACGAGCTCCCGCCGGAGTACGTCTCGGGAAAGGACCGGAGTTTTCAGACCGTGCATCCCACGGACCGAAAGACCCGTCGTCCGACAGGACAGGTCATCACCATTGTGGCCAACCTCCGCGTGCATGAGTGCTGGCAGGCACCACGAGAACCCTGAGGCTAAGGAACACCAGCCGCTTTCAGACCCGACCGCGGGAACGGCCCTGCAACGGTTCACGCCCACCCGAGAACCATCTCCCGAGCTGACACCGCATCGTCTGGTGACGTTCCACACTCCGAACCCGGACGACTTCCGGACCTTCGCCAAGATCATTGCCGTCATCCACGTGTCGCCTTCGAGGACGAACAGGGAGGTCGTAGTCGCCTCCGCGGTTCGATTACTCGGGCAAGTCGCCCTCGAGGTGACACGATGGCAATGAGGAATTCGTCGGTCGGGGACTTATGGCTGGCTACTGTCTGGGTGCACCTTCGGATTCGCGTCGCGACGGAACGCCAGGACGAATTCCGCTCGTTTCTCCGGGAGGCGATTTCCTTCTACGAAGCCCCCGGAGGTATTCGAGTCCGTCTCTTGTCGCAAGACACTGAGCCAGAGCGGTTCATCGAGCAAATCGAGTACGTCGACGAGCGCGCCTACCAAAGCGACGATGAGCGCACCCGATCCGATCCCACCATGGCGCAGCTCCTTGCACGATGGCGATCCTTGCTCGCTGAGCCGCCGACCGTTGAGGTCTATCGTGAAAGCCCTCTGTCACCCTGAGTGGGTCGTTTCGCGTGCTGACACAGCGTCGTGGCCGGCATGAGCCGGCGCTTTGGCAACGAGACGCACATCCTGGCTGAAGTCATCTGTGCCCAGGTCTCACGGCCTTGTTCGTCTGGACAGAGCAGCGCCTGCGCTCGTGTATTGGAGCGTATAGTCACAGTGTGAGTAGTACCAAGCTGAAGACGGAAGTCGACCCCACCAGCGCCGTCCTCCTGCACGAACAGGTCGCCGGAGTGCATGGAGAGACCTACGTAATGTCGACCCCGAGCTTTCCTAGCGCGTCCCGTACGTCGTCAAGGGATCGGACGAGCAAGGCCTGCATGCCAGCCTCCTTAGCTCCGATGACATTCTCCGCGGTGTCGTCGAAGAAGAGGAACGAAGACGTTGGCCGCTCAGTGATGCTGGCAATGAGCGAAAACGCCCGCGGCTCGGGCTTCCGTATTCCGAGGTCGCTCGACAAGAAAATCGACCTGAAATAGGTGAGCTCGCGCTGAATGAGCACCGACCAGATCTCCCGATGACTCGGGTTCGAGTTTGTGAACCCGTACAAAGGGAAGCGATGACTTGCTTCACGGAGCAGTTGCTCGATCCCCTCGACCGGATCGAGGTAGATGTCGTTCCAACCGCACAGGAAGTCCTCATCCGAGAGGTCGATGCCAAGCGAATTCCGCAGGCAGGCAAAGTAACCCACAGCGTCAAGTTCACCTCGCTCGTGTCGCTCGTACGCGTCGTCCATGCGAAATTGCGTCGTGATCGCGGCTGGGTCGCATCGTGCGTCCCTGGCCCACGATCGAAAGGCTCGGCCGAAATCGATCCCGATCACCACTCCGCCCAAGTCGAACATCAGGGCTCGAATTTGGGACGCGTATATCGAAAAATGAAGTCTGACCTGCTCTGATGGGCAAGTCTCCTAGCAGCCCAACGAGATTCGAACCCGTGTCTCCACCTTGAGAGAGTGGCTGGTCCACCGCTGAGAGCTGCTGACCTGGACTTTCGGTGCACTCTCAGGCCATTCTGCGGTTGCTGCAGGGACGTGCGGCGGAAAGTCGGTTGGCGAAATGTTGGCGGAGTTCGCGAGGTTACGCAACAAGAGATGTCTATACGTATGTTACATCGATGTATGCTACGTCAATGCCTACAAGTGAGTTCTTCGGTCGGAAACGAGAGCTAGCCGCGCTTGAGGCCGAACTCCGAAGTGCCGGCGCATCAGGCGCAGGACGCCTGCTAGCCATCCGCGGACGTCGTCAGGTCGGCAAGTCACGACTGGCTGAGCACTTCGCTGAGCGAAGTGGCGTCGCGTACGGCGTCGTTGCCGGCATGAAGGGCACGCCGGTCGAGGTGCAAGTGCGCCGAGCCGCCGAGACGCTCCGCTCCTCGACTCGGCCGCTGCCTGCCATCGAAGCCGGCATGGCTATGCCCCCAGGGAACTGGTATGACCTGCTCTCCCGGCTGCAGTTCGTGCTGGATGATGATCCCGCGATCCTGATCATCGACGAGTTCCCTTGGGCAAATGACACGAGCCCTGGTCTCGACGGGCTCCTCCAGTCACTGTGGGACCTCACCTTCACCAGGCGACCGGTCCTGGTCCTGCTCATTGGCTCCGACGAGGCGATGATGGATCGACTGTTCGCGCACGACCGACCTCTATTCGGTCGGCTCGACGGCAATCTCGTCGTCGAGCCGTTCAATCCAGCGGAAACCGCACAAGCTCTCGGAGGACCACGCTCCGCCGTCGAGGTCTTCGACACACAGCTCGTCACGGGAGGATTCCCCGAGCTCGTCGCGCATGCGCGAAAGTTCAGATCCGTCGGGGCCCTCGTCGAGGACGCTCTTTCTCGTCCCCACACACTGCTTGCGGATATCGCCCAGATCAGCCTTGCCGGCGAGCTCGCGGACGGTGCCAACGCGCGCCTCGTTCTCGAGGCGGTGGGAGCCGACAAGATTGGCGTGGTCAACTTCTCGCGCATTGCCTCGGACCTTGGAGGTGGGATCGCGGCAAAGACGGCGGTGAGCCGGGCAACTGACATCCTCGCCGACACCAAGCGCATCCTCGCCGTCGACATCCCAGCAGGTGACAAGGGCAGCCGGCTCAAGCGCTACCGAGTAGCCGATCCTTACCTGCGCTTCTGGTTCCGCTTTGTCGAACCCCAGCTCCGCAATATTGAGGTCGGTCGCCCGGATCTGGCGCTCACGGCCTTTTCAGGCGGCTGGAGCACTTGGCGAGGCAAGGCTATTGAGCCGATAGTCCGCGACGGCGTGCTGCGCCTTGCCCCACACCTTGACACGCCGTTTGATTCGATCGAATCGGTCGGTGGCTGGTGGGACAGGCGCGGTGAACATGAATACGACATCGTCGGGTCTGCACGGGGCAGCACTCCGGTGGCCATCGGCTCAATCAAGTGGAGGGAAAGGACAACGTTTGACGTGAACGACCTCGCCAAACTTGCGGAAGCGCGTGCAGTGATACCGAAAGCGGGCGCGGCTGGTCTCCTCGCCGTCGCGCCGCGCGGTGCAGCCTCAGGTGTCGGAGCCGACCTTGTCCTCGATGCCGCGGACCTGCTCAGCGCCTGGCAGTTGTGAGTTCGTGTTCCGAGCTGGCAGCCCCAACGGGATTCGAACTCGTGTCTCCACCTTGAGAGAGTGACTCGATTACCGCCGAGAGCTGCTGAGCTGGGCTTTCGGTGCAGTCTGGAGACCGCCCGCAACTCCTGCGGACGTCTGCAGCCAAAAGTCGGTTGGCGAAATGTTGGCGAAGCGGCTCGTGGTGTAGACGCGTCACGAAGGCGCCCGTTCGGTGAGGCTGTGGATTGCCTATGGCTAGTCCGTCGGTCGGACGACCTGTGGGCGCCGTGGAACTCGCCGAACGGGTTCACTCGTTCGAGTGTCCCCTGCCGGGCTGGCGAGCTGGCGCTCGAGGGCTGTGAAAGCTTCGATGATCTCCGAGGCCTCGAAGGCCCGGTTACGACGTCCGACTGTGACTTGCTTGAGGATGCCGGCTTCGACAAGCCGATCTATGGCTTCGTTGGTGTGAACAAAGCTGCGGCCAATCAGGTCCGCCGCGCTATTGACTGTCACGACAGGTGCGCCGACTAGCAGTCGAAGAAGGAGGTCGGCGGCAGATCGAGCGCGGACCCTGCCGAGGCGCTCCCGCCACTTAGCCTCGATGGCACGTGCCTGCTGCTCGAACGAGGCCGCGTCGTCGACTGCTCGGCTGCAGGCAGTGGCAAACCGCCCGACCCACAAGTTGGTTCCGTCCCTCGCGGCTTTAGAGGTGCCGGGTCCTCGGTACCGAGTAGCGGCGAGGCCACCTATGTAGTCCTGCGCCCAGGTGGCAAGAATGAGAGAGACCGGGGGCAGGACGCGAGGTGCGATGCCTCGGCGCCGAAGAATGAGATGAATGAGCGCACGGCCTGTACGTCCATTGCCATCCACGAAAGGATGAATGGTCTCGAACTGAGAATGGGCGATTGCCGCTTGCGCGACCGCAGGAAGCGAGTCGTCGTTGGAGAAGGCGACAAGGTCCGAGACGAGGTCCGAGACGAGCTCGGGGGGAGGCGGGACGAATACCGCGGTGCATGGATTGTGTGCGTTGCCTCCGATCCAGTTCTGCTGTTCGCGGAACTTGCCGCCGTACTCCTGAAGTCTTGTCCTTGCCAGTAGAGACTGATGGATCGCCAGTAGGAGATCCACAGTGATCTCGTCATCAGGGCCGATACCCTTGACCCCACAGACCATGGCGTCGATGTTTCCGAGCACCTCCACCGCGGTGATGTCGGACGGGTCGTCGCCGAGACTCCTCGCGGCTTCCGCACGCAGGAGTCGGCGGGCACCAATCTCCAGCCCTTCGATCCGGGAGGAGGCGACGGACTCTGCGCGGAGGAGGATACGTGCCAGGGCTTCGGTGTCGACCAGGCTGGTCGCCTCATGGTTAAGCCGCACGATAGAAATTTCGGCGTCGGCAATGTCAGCAGCGACCTCGCCATCGAACGTGAAGCTGCGCCCCACGAGGTGATCAGGGACATATGCTTCGTACTCGCACCCGCGGTTGTCCTTGCGGGACGGACCCGCATGTTTGCTGATCCAGCGGCGACGCACAACCGTAGACATGGGTTCTCCTTATTTACGTATACTATACAACCGTAAATAAGACCCTCGGGTGCAGATACGCTTAGTAAACGTCGTCACCCATAACCTCCGGTAGTCGTCCGCCAGGAAACTGCGAGACCCAGCGCTGGGCCGATCCGGATTCAGAGAGCATGACCACCCCCGGCACCTTCTGAGCGGCGTGACAAGATAACTGCGCAAGTCAGTCAGGTCCGCCCCGGTGGCGTTGTCCGTGTGATCCGTCGTAGCTGCGTGCATCAGGTTTGCCGTGAGACCCATCACAAGCGCGTCAAACACCAACCGCGTTGGCGAGATTGTTGGCGAAGCGGCCGCCTGTCAACTATCGGGTCGCGAAGTGACAGCCGACCTGCTGTTCCTGGCAGCCCCAACGGGATTCGAACCCGTGTCTCCACCTTGAGAGGGTGGTGTCCTAGGCCTCTAGACGATGGGGCCGTGCGTGGCGAAATCCTCAAGCATTGGCTCGCGTTGCAGGACTCCGGCTGGCATCGCGGCCAGCGAAGCTTGATCATGTTAGTCGTCGAGTGCCCTCCTGATGACGAGCGATCCGATGAGTGAGTTGGCGCGCCCGTGGAGCCGCCGAGGGGCAGACTGGCAGCATGGATCGCTCAACCGCCTTGGATTCCCTCGACTTGGAGTCCAGCCGCTTTCTCGTAGCCGTTTCCAACGGTGCGGCGTCACTCGACACCCCATTGCCCACCTGTCCAGGGTGGGATGTGGCACAGCTAGTGAACCATCTTGGAGTCATCTACAGCCGGGTTGCTCTCGTCGTCTCCGCACGGCGAACCGATGCTCCTGACCGTAACGAGCTGCCGACCATCCCCGACGGCGAAGCGCAACTTGGTTGGTTCGCGGAGCAACGGACGGCCGTGCTCGCTGCCCTCGAGACCGCCGACGACGACACCCTGGTGTGGAACTGGACCAAGGACAGCCCGGGCCTGACGAGCTTCTGGTCCCGCCGCCTGGTGCACGAGACGCTCATCCACCGCGTGGACGTCGAACTGGCACAGGGCTCCGAGCCAGCTCACGGATACCCCGAAGTGGCAACCGACACGGTCACCGAGTTCTTCGAGCTGTTCTACCCCCGGTTCGAGTCCCAGATTCTCGCGGCCGGACTCGGTGACTCCATGCACCTTCACGCCACTGACGTTCCCGGCGCGGAATGGACGCTGGACCCAAGGGCCGGCGGTACCTCGATCACTCGTGAACACGCGAAGGCCGGCGTAGCGCTCCGGGGTAGCGCCTTCGAGTTGGCTTGCTGGACCTGGGGCCGCCTACCGACCGAACGGCTCGAGATTTTCGGTAATCGACAGATCGCAGACCGCTTCAGGGAGGTTGTCCGCCTCTGATGCCTGCTATGCGCGAAACGAGCGGCCTTCCGGCCGCTCGCAGCTCGGGGGGGAGGACTCGAACCCCCAATTACAGGGCCAGAACCTGCCGTGTTGCCGATTACACCACCCCCGAATGGGCGGCGTCATCGTAACAGGCGCGGCCCCCGAACCCGCGGGAGGCCAAGGGCCACTTAGGACTCCTACCAGACGAACCGTTCCCTAGGGCTGTCGGTCATGTCGACAACGGGACTCAGGCGCTCGGGACCTAAGGCCTCGACGCGGCCAGTCGCTCGATGGCAGCGTCAAGGCGCTCCAGTGACCGGGCACGCCCCAGCACTTCGAGCGACTCGAATAAGGGCAGGCCGACTCCACGCCCGAGCACAGCCGCCCTGATCGGCGCTTGCACCTTGCCGAGCTTGCGTCCCCGCTTTTCTCCGAGCTCGGAGATCTCGGCCTTGAGCGACGCCGCCTCGAAGGCGCAGCTCTCGAGCCGTTCGCGGGCCTCCGCGAGGATCGAGCCCGCGTCCGGGTCCCGGGAGATCGCCTTCTCGAACGACTCGTCCTCGATCGCGAAGTCGGGTGCGAAGAGGAACTCGACGAGACTTGCCGCCTCTGACAAAGTGGCCGCCCGTTCTTGGACCAGCGGGGCGAGCCTCGCGAACTCTGCCGACGAAAAATCCGCCGTCACCTGCGCCGGTGCATCTTCTGCCGCCCACTGGCGGCAGCGCTCGATGAAGTTCTCGACCGCAAGTTCGCGCAGGTAGACGCCGTTGAAGTGCAGCAGCTTCGTCTCGTCGAAGAAGGCGGGTGAGTGATTGACGTTGCTGAGGTCGAACTCGGTGACGAGGTCTCCGAGACTGAAGAACTCGCGCCCATCCCCGGGGCTCCACCCGAGCAGTGCGAGGTAGTTCACCATCGCCTCGGGCAGGAAGCCCTGCGCCCGGTAGTCCTCAATGGCAACGCGGTCACGTCGTTTGGAGATCTTCTGCCGCTTTTCGTTCACTAGTACGGGCAGGTGGGCGTAGGTGGGAAGTGGGAGGGCGCCGGTCCCGAGCGCTTCCCAGAGGAGAACCGCCTTGGGTGTCGTCGGGAGGTGCTCCTCCGCCCGGATGACGTGGCTGATCCGCATCTCCCGGTCGTCGACGACACCGGCGAGAACGAACAGCGGGTTGCCGTTCGATTTCGCGACCACGAAATCGTCGATCGTCGAGTTGGCAAAACGAACTTCTCCACGGATGACGTCGGTCACGACCGTGACGCCCTCTCGGGGAACCTTGAATCGCAAGGCGCGCCCCGGCTGGCGCTCGAGACCACGGTCGCGGCAGTTACCGTCGTAGCCCGGCGTCGCGTTGGCCTTCGTCCGCTCTAGCACTACGTCGCGCGTGCAGTCGCAGGAGTACAGGTAGCCGTTAGACCAGAGCTCATCGAGCGCCGCCTGGTAGTGCTCCCCACGCTGGGACTGACGATAAGGACCCTCGTCCCAGTCGATCCCAAGCCACGTCAGCGCGGAACCGATACCGCCGACCCACTCCTCCTTGTTGCGCTCAGCGTCGGTGTCTTCGATCCGGAGAACGAACACGCCTTCGTGGCGCCTCGCGAAGCACCAGTTGTAGAGCGCCGTGCGAGCGCCCCCGACATGGAAGTAACCGGTTGGGGACGGCGCGATCCGGACGCGTACCGGCCGCGCTCCGATCGTCTCTCCGATCACCTCGCTGGCCACTCGAGCGAGGTTACCGCCGCCTGAGCGACAGGCCAACCAAGTCCGAGCATGGTGTCAATTCGGTCGACACCGGGGACAAGGACCGTGGTGGGTACGGGAGGTGAACTTGCGTTGCACCGCCCACCCACGAGCCGGTGGCCTCGTTTAGACCCGGAGCGTCCGCGTTTGCTAGACCGAACTCATGCGATTGGGAATACCGAGCGAGACAACGCCCGGCGAGCGTCGGGTTGCGCTCGTCCCGAGCGTCGTCCCAAGGATCACAGCCCTAGGCGCGGATGTCGCGGTGCAAGCCGGTGCCGGCGCCTCCTCACTTATTGCCGACGAGGCCTACACCGCCGCGGGTGTCACCCTGGTGGACGCCCCGACGCTGTTCGCGACGTCGGGCTTCATCTGCAAGGTGCAGCCGTTGACGTTGGAAGAGGTGGGCCTCCTGAACGAAGGCTCCGGCGTCGTGAGCTACCTCCAACCCACGGCAAACCTCGACCTCATCCGTGCGCTTGTGGGTCGCCGGATCTCCGCGTTCAGCCTGGACCTGTTGCCTCGAATCTCCCGGGCGCAGTCGATGGACGTGCTCTCATCCCAGGCGCTGGTCTCGGGCTATCGGGCGGTACTTCTGGCAGCAGAGCAGCTCCCGAAGTTCTTCCCCCTCTACATGACCGCAGCCGGCACGGTGCCGCCCGCCAAGGTGCTGGTGCTCGGCGCCGGCGTCGCCGGGCTCCAAGCGATCGCGACGGCACGCCGCCTCGGTGCGAACGTCCGCGCCTACGACGTCCGGACGGCCGCGCGCACAGAGGTCAAGAGCCTGGGTGCCACGTTCGTCGAGCTTGATCTCGAGGCCCAGGAGGGCGAGGGCGGGTACGCGCGGGAACAGTCAGAGGACTTCCTGCGCCGCCAGCGTGAACTCATCGGCAAGGAAGTCGCCAGCGCCGACGTCGTCATCACGACCGCGGCGATCCCCGGTCGCAAAGCACCGGTGCTCGTCACCGGGGAGATGGTGCACCAGATGGCCCTGGGCAGCGTCATCGTCGACCTTGCGGCCGAGACGGGCGGCAACTGCGAGCTCAGTCGCCCAGGAGAGAGCATCGACGAGGGCGGCGTCACGATCATCGGGGTGAAGAACCTCCCGAGCTCGATGCCGCTGCACGCGAGCTTCCTCTACTCGCGCAACATCGCCGAGTTCCTGACACTCGTCGTGAAGGCGGGAGAGTTCGCCCCGGACTTCGACGACGAGATTGTCGCCGGCACCTGCGTCACCCACGGGGGCGAGGTCCGCCATGCCCCCACCCGCGACCTGCTCGAAGGAGGGACGCAATGAACGGCGGGGACATCCTCTCGCTCATCACCGTGTTTGTGCTTGCGGCGTTCGTGGGCTTCGAGGTGATCGCCAAGGTACCAAGCACGCTGCATACGCCGTTGATGTCGGGCACGAACGCGATCCACGGCGTCGTGCTCGTCGGCGCGATGCTCGTCCTCGGCACGGCGAGCGGCACGAGCCAGATGGTGCTCGGCTTCGTCGCCGTGGTCTTGGCCACCTTGAACGTCGTCGGCGGGTTCGTCGTGACCGATCGGATGCTCGAGATGTTCAAGGTCCGCAAGCCGCCCAAAGTCTCGGCGGAGTCGGTCAGCGCGGTTGCGCCGAGCACGGAAGGGGGCCCGAAGTGAGCCTCGGGACGGGCATCCGCCTCGCTGACCTGATCGCGGCGATCTGCTTCGTCCTGGCGCTGCGCGGCCTTACGGGACCGAAGACCGCGCGCTACGGAAACCTCCTCGGCGCTGGCGGCATGACGCTCGCAATAGCGATTACTTTCGCAACTAACGGCCTGACCCACTTCCTGCTGATCGTCGGAGCAATGGCGATCGGGACGGTCATCGCGGTCCCTGCAGCACGCTTGGTCAAGATGACCGCGATGCCGCAGATGGTCGCGGCCTTCAACGGGGTCGGCGGGGGCGCAGCTGCTCTGATCGCGCTCGCCACCTTCCTCCGGGCTCCGGCTGGCTCGCTTGCCGTCTACGAAGTCGTCGAGGTCCTGTTGGGCGTGGTCATCGGCTGCGTCTCGTTCTCCGGCAGCTGCATTGCCTTCGCGAAGCTCCAAGAGATCATGACCGGCAGACCCGTCACCTACCCTGGCCAGCAGGTCTGGAACGGCATCGTCGGCGTTGCCATCCTCGGGCTCGGAGTCACGGTTTGCGTCAGTTCCTTCAACTGGCTCGTTGCGATCGTGCTCGTACTCGCGCTGGCCTTCGGCGTCGCGTTCGTCCTGCCAGTCGGCGGTGCGGACGTGCCCGTCCTCATCTCGTTGCTGAACTCGTTCACCGGTCTCGCTGTCGCTGCAAGCGGCTTCGTGTTGCACTCGGTCGTGCTCGTCGTTGCGGGTACGCTCGTCGGCGCCTCGGGCACGCTCCTCACCCAGATGATGAGCCGTGCGATGGGACGGTCTCTCCCGAACATCCTCTTCAGTGCCTTCGGTTCGGTCATCACGGCCACCGGTGGCGCCGAGGGCGACACGACCCGAAGCGTCCGCTCCGCGAGTGCCGAAGACGTTGCCATCCTGCTCGCCTACGCGAACAAGGTGATCGTCGTTCCGGGCTACGGACTTGCAGTCGCACAGGCTCAGCACACGATTCGCGAGCTTGCCGACCTGCTCGAGTCGCGTGGAGTCCAGGTCATTTACGCCATCCACCCTGTCGCGGGCCGTATGCCTGGCCACATGAACGTTCTGTTGGCTGAGGCCAACGTTCCCTACGAGCAGTTGAAGGAAATGGACGAGGCGAACCCGGAATTCCAGTCCGCCGATGTGGCGCTCGTGGTCGGAGCGAACGACGTCGTCAACCCGGCAGCCAAGAACAACCCGGACAGCCCGATCTACGGGATGCCGATCCTTGCGGTCGACGAAGCCCGCAACATCGTGTTCATGAAGCGCTCGATGCGTCCAGGTTTTGCCGGCATCGACAACGAACTTCTCTTCGACCCGAAGACCACGCTGTTGTTCGGTGACGCCAAGGATTCGCTGACGAAGGTCGTGGCTGCGATCAAGGCCCTCTGACCCTACGCTTGTACCGGCACCACGCGGTGTAGGGAGAATCCCGCAGCGAAGGGGCGCGCCTTCCTGCTCAAATGAGCGCATGAAGACAGGCGGGGACCGCGACGGCGAGCAAGCCGGCGGTGCGACGTGGGCCGATCGCGCGAACGCGGAGTCACTCGTGCGCGCGGCACGTGCCCAAGGTGTCACCGACCCCCGTGTGCTCGAGGCGCTCCGCACTGTTCGCCGCGCCTCGTTCGTCCCCAGCGAGATGCGCAACGAGGTCGGCCACGACTGCGCGATCCCGATCGGGCAGGCCCAGACGACCTCACAGCCGTCGCTGATCGGACTGATGATCGAGGCCCTGAACCTCGAGCCGGAGGACACGGTTCTCGAGATCGGCACCGGATATGGCTATCAAGCGGCGCTGCTCGCCAAACTCGCCCGCCGCGTGTTCAGTGTCGAGCGCATCTCCCAGCTGGCGGAGGTTGCCCGCCACAACCTGAAGGCGGAAGGCGTCCTCAACGCCGAGGTCGTCACCGGCGACGGCACGCTCGGGCTGCCGAGTTCCGCTCCCTTCGACGGCATCGTTGTCGCGGCCGCTTTCCTCCGTGTCCCAGCTCCGCTCGCGGCCCAGCTCGCCCCCGGAGGCAAGCTCGTCATGCCCGTCGGGAACGGGGGCGGCGATCTCGTGAAGGTCTTCGAAGCACGAGACAGCAAGTTGGTTGAACTACGGGTGCTGTGCGGAGCCCGTTTCGTGCCCTTGCTCGGGGCGAACGGATTCGAGGTCCGCTAGGGTCTTCACCGGTTCGCGATCCGGCGTGCTCCCGCTGCGCTCAGTCCGGCCCAGGTTCTCCGAGCCTTGATTGCCCGTTGCGCGGCAGACCTCGTGAGGCCTGCCTGTTCCCGACGCGGGACGAACCTGGTTAGTCCGCGACGCGGGCGAAGACGAGCAGCCCCTGATTCGTCGGCCTCGTCGAAAGGACAACGACTTCCACGCCTGCTCGACCGACCATTTCCTCGGCATCGTTGACTACGACCATGTCGCCGTCGGGTAGGAAACCGATCGCTTGCTGGGGCTGTCGACCTGCTCTGATCAGGTCGACTCTCAGATGCTCGCCAGGGACGTGGTCCGGTGAAAGATCGCTCACAAGGCGACGAAGATCCAGCACACGGGCGCCCGCCTCCTCCCGGCGACGGGTCATCTCTACAGAGCACGTGACGACCCGAGCGTCAAGGCGGTCGGCCAGGATGGCGACCTTCTCTTCGATCGAAGCTGCGCCGGGGACATCGCCCTGCACGAAGGTGACTCTGATCCCGAGCTTCCTGAGCTCGTCAATCACCTCGAGCCCGCGCCGCGCGCGTCGCGCAGCGACAGGATCTGGGCCTTCGGCCAAGGTGGCAAGCTCGTCGGCCACAGGTTCGGGGATCAACAGCTCGGGACCGAACAAGCCGATCTGTCCCATTACGAGAAACGACCGATCCATGACCGCAGAAGTGTCCGCCAGGTCAGCCCCGAGGGCGACGTCCTGGCGCGACGTCATGAGGTGGCGCGTGACGCCGAGAGCGTCGGCAAGCTGGCGACCCTTGGCCATGCCCAACTTCAAGCCGAGCGTACCGATCACCCACGCCACCGCCGCGGCAATAAGGAAGTCGAAGTCCTCCCGGACGAAGACGAACAGCGGGATGCAGACGATGACACCGATCAGAAGGCCCAAGCTGCCGAACAACATCCCGGAGAGCAGCTCGGGGGCTGGAACGTCACGAAGCGAGCGGGTCGCCTCACGCATGCCTCCGGCCGTCAGGCGACCGACGACGCCGCCGACCACATAACCGACCAAGACCCCGATTGCAGCTCCAGTGGAACGTCCCGCCGCTGTGGCGGCGTAGTGGTTGCCAGCCGTGAGGCCAACAAGCGCGCCGCAGACTGCGACGAGCAAGCGGAAGACCTCGACGAAGACCATTCCGCAGAGCGTAGGAGCATTCTCCGGGTCAGAGCACACTGGGCTGGTTGGCCTGGCCGCGGAGGGGACGACGCCGCGTCGGGATCGACGGGAACTACGCTCGGGCCGTCATGGCCTCAACGCGGCGCCTCACCGCCGCTCGCCTCGCCTTTACCGTGTTCGCGAGTGTGCTCGGCGCGCTCGGCTGTGCAGCCTGCGGTATCTTCGGCACCGGGCCGAGTACCACGACCCAGGCGCCGAGCCCGGCCCAGCGCCTCATTCCTGTCGAGCGGGCCGCGGTGACCAAGGCAGAAGCGGCGGTGGCGGTCAAGCTGCCCACTGTCCAGGGCCGTCCTGCCCCAGCGCTCGCGGCGGGGGCATTCGCCCGGCCCCTCCGCCCCCACCAGGTCGTCGGCTTCCTCCCCTACTGGGAAGTCGGCAGCTTCACGCCGGACTACCAGGCCCTGACGACGCTCGCCTACTGGGCGGTGGGTCTCGGCACCGAAGGCTCGATTGATCAGGGCGGGGAGGGCTACTCGACTCTCACAAGTGCTGCTCTCGCGCTTGGCATCCGCCAGGCTCACGCTGTGGGCGACCGGGTGCTGCTCACGGTCTTCTCGGAGAGCTCTTCGGTTCTCCACTCGATCGCCGCACACCCCTCGACAGCGGGGCCTCGGCTCGCCAGAAAAGTCTCGGCACTGCTTTCTGCCGGGGGCTTCGACGGCGTCGATCTCGACCTCGAAGGCAACAGCACGGCGGATCGAGGCGGATTCGTTCATTTCGTGGCGTCGTTCTCGAGAACGTTGAAGTCACTAAGCCCCACCTGGTCGATCATGTTGGACACCTACCCGACGTCTGCCTTGGACCCGCTGGGCTTCTTCGACGTCAAGGCGCTCATGGGATATGTGGACGAGCTTTTCGTCATGGCCTATGACATGCAGGACCCCGGCGTAGCTTCGGCGACAGCACCGTTGACGAACGCCTCTTGGAATGACGCCATCACGCTCGCCGAATACGCGTCCGTGGTGCCAGCGGGGCGGATCGTGCTCGGCATTCCGCTCTACGGCTACGACTTCCCGGTCGCGAGCCGATTTGACGGAGCGGCAACCACGGGACCTCCGCTCGCTGTCACCTACGCCGAAATCGTCGCGGCGCGTCACTCGCCGAGTTGGGACCCCGTGACAGAGACTCCCTGGACCGTGTTCAAGAGAGATGGGAAGTGGCACCAGACCTGGTTCGACGATCCGGTCTCGATCGCCCTCAAGTCTGCGCTCGCAACCCAATTCGACTGCGCAGGCGTCGGCGTCTGGGAGCTCGGGATGTCAGGCAACGACACATCCATAACTGCCGCACTGCTCGGTGGGCGTCCACCGCTGAAGCTTCCGCTCGCTCACCCCTGATGCTTCCACTCACCAGCAAGTGACGCATCGAGCGAGTCGGTGCGCTCAGCTCTCCTCGCCGCTCCCGGCTGTGATCAAGGCGATACGGCGAACGAGGCGGGACTTGCGCCGCGATGCCTGGTTGGCATGGATAACGCCCTTGGCTGCCGCCTTGTCGATCCGCTTTACGGCCTCGCGCAGGCGCTCAGCCGAATCCTCGGCGCCCGTCTCGGCGGCAAGAAGAGCACTCTTCGTGCGCGTCTTCAGCTCCGAGCGCACGGACTTGTTGCTGACGCGGCGACGCTCGTTCTGGCGGTTCCGCTTGATCTGACTCTTGATATTCGCCATTCGTCCCTCGACGCGTACGGATAGGAGGACCAGAGCCTCCGGGATGAACGAGAGTACCAGTTGACCGAACCGGACGGCACACCGTGGCCGAGTGGCACGATGGAAGGCGTGGTCGCCCCGGAAGTAATTCGCAACTTCTCGATCATCAGCCACGTCGACCATGGGAAGTCGACCCTGTCGGATCGCATCTTGGAGCTGACCTATGCGGTCGACCCCCGGGACATGAGAGCCCAGTACCTCGACTCGATGGACCTCGAACGCGAGCGCGGCATCACGATCAAGGCGCAGAACGTGCGTGTTCACTGGCGGGACTACGTGCTCCAGCTGATCGACACGCCCGGCCACGTCGACTTCGGCTACGAGGTCTCGAGGAGCCTTGCCGCCTGCGAAGGAGTCGTGCTCCTCGTCGACGCGTCGCAGGGCATCGAAGCCCAAACTCTCGCGAACTGTTATCTCGCTCTGGAGCACGATCTCGAGATCGTCGCGGCCTTGAACAAGATCGACTTGCCAGCCGCGGACCCGGACCGGTACGCCGAGGAGATCGAGCGCGTGCTCGGCCTTCCCGGCGACCAGATCCTGCGGATCTCCGCCAAGACAGGGGCCGGCGTCGTCGAACTGCTCGACGAGGTCGTCCGCCGGATCCCGGCCCCGAAGGGCGATCCGGGCGATCCGCTCCGTGCATTGCTGTTCGATTCCTACTACGACCAGTACCGCGGGGTCGTGAGCGCGGTGCGAGTGGTGGACGGGACAATGCGCTCCGGCGCCAGACTGCGTTTCCTGCAAACAGGTGCTACTCACGAGGTCGAAGAGGTGGGCATCCGTACGCCGGCGCTGGTAGAGGTAGATGAGCTCGGCCCGGGCGAGGTCGGCTACCTCATTGCGGGCATCAAGGACGTCGGCGAAGCGCGCGTCGGTGAGACCGTCACCGAGGTCTCACGTCCGGCGTCAGAGCCGCTCGAGGGCTACCAGAACCCCAAGCCGATGGTGTTCTGCGGCATCTACCCGATCGACGGCGACGAGTTCCCGGATCTGCGTGACGCCCTCGAGAAGCTCAAGCTGAACGACTCGAGCGTGACCTACGAACCCGAGACGAGCGCGGCGCTGGGTTTCGGCTTTCGCTGCGGGTTCCTCGGGTTGCTGCACATGGAGATCGTCCGCGAACGGCTCGAGCGCGAGTTCGGCCTCTCCCTGATCGCCACGGCCCCATCGGTCGAGTACATCGCTCACCTCACCAACGGCGCGATCCTGCCGGTCGACAATCCCTCGGCGATGCCAGAGCCGCAGTTCATCGACCACATTGACGAGCCGCTGCTGAAGCTCACGATCATCGGCCCTGCCGAGTACACCGGGACGATCATGGACCTCTGCCAGACGCGCCGAGGCCGGATGCAGAAGATGGACTACCTCTCATCCGACCGCGTCGAGCTCATCTACGAGCTGCCTCTCGCGGAGGTCGTGCTCGACTTCTTCGACGTGCTCAAGAGCCGGACCAAGGGTTACGCGAGCCTCGACTACGAGCCGGCTGGGACCCAGACCGACAACCTCGTCAAGGTCGATGTTCTTCTCGCAGGCCAGCCTGTCGACGCCTTCTCTACGATCGTGCACCGCTCGAAGGCCGACGACTACGGGCGCAAGATGACCGCCAAGCTGCGCGAGCTCATCCCCCGGCAGCTCTTCGACGTGTCCATCCAGGCGGCGATCGGAGGACGCATCGTCGCCCGGGAGACTGTGAAGGCCAAGCGCAAGGACGTCCTCGCCAAGTGCTACGGCGGCGACATCACGCGAAAGCGCAAGCTCCTCGAGAAGCAGAAGGAGGGCAAGAAGCGGATGAAGTCCATCGGGCGCGTCGAGATCCCCCAGGAGGCTTTCATCAGTGCGCTGACGCTGGAGGAATGACCTGCCGGTGCGACTCGGCGTGCGGCTCGGTCACCGGAACCGGCCGCATCTGAGGAACCGCGAGGCGCCGTTGCCGTCGCATCAGGACGCCCCAAGTAGAATCCCGCATGAGGAGCCCTTGAGATGCCTACGCGCAATGATCACGACCAGCTCGACGACCGCAAGGCGGCGATCTTGAAGTCCGTGGTGACCGGCTACGTCGAGACAGCTCAGCCGGTGGGATCATCGCAGGTCGCACGCGATCCCGTCATCGAGGTCTCACCGGCAACGGTCAGGGCCGACATGGCGGCGCTCGAGCGGGAGGGGTACCTGACCCATCCGCATACCAGCGCCGGGCGCATCCCAACGGACAAGGGCTACCGGTTCTTCGTCGATCACCTCGGCAACCCGCAGCCGCTCGCACGTGCCGAGCACGAGCAGGTACAGGTCTTCTTCTCGAAGGCTCATGGCGAGCTGGAGCGCGTGCTCCAGGACACCTCCCGCTTGCTCGCCCAACTCACCGACTGCGCCGGAGTCGTCGTGAGCCCGGCCCATCAGGCACTGGTAGTCCGCTCAGCCTTGATCGCAAGGCTCTCGGCGCACACAGCGATGGCAGTGGCAGTTCTCTCGAACGGCGTCGTGGAAAAGCGCACGATTGCGATCCGCGAGGATGTCCCCGACGCCGTGTTGTCGGCGGCCAGCATCGCGTTGCAGCAACGCCTTTCCGGTAGCTCGCTCGGGCTTGTCCCTCCTGAGATGCCAACTGGCGATTCTGACGCCGACGACCTGGTGATGGTCTGCGTGGGTGCCCTCGAAGACGGGAGGGCGACTGGAAACGACGACCAGGTCTTCGTCGGCGGCGCCGCGTTCATGGCCGAACGTTTCGATGCGATCGACCAGGTCCGCGCCGTGCTCGGGATCCTCGAGCAGTCCTACGTCGTCGTGACGTTGCTGCGAGATGTGCTCGCCCACGGACAGTCGGTCTCGATCGGTTCAGAGCACGCCGGCATCGAGTCCCTCGCCGAGTGCTCGCTCGTCGTCGCGCCCTACGAGTCGGACGGTGTCGCTCTCGGGACAATCGGCGTGCTGGGGCCGACCCGGATGGACTATGAGCACGCTCTCGCCGCGGTCGCAGTCGTAGGCGAGCGGCTCACGCGAGAGCTCCGCGGGGGTTAGCGGTGTCGATGACCCAGGACTTCTACGAGCTGCTAGGTGTCCCGCGCTCCGCGTCTGAGGACGAGCTCAAGCGGGCGTACCGCCGCCTCGCCCGTGAGCTGCACCCAGACGCGAACCCTGGAGACGCGGAGTCCGAGGCCCGCTTCAAGCAGGTCACCGTCGCCTACGAGACCTTGCGCGATCCTGAGCGCCGCCGGCGATACGACATGTTCGGGCCCGAAGCCGTGAGGGGAACGGGCGCCGGAGCGAGTCCCGGGGACACCTTCGGCTTCGGCGGCGGCCTCGGAGACTTGTTCGACGTCTTCTTCAATCAAGGCTTCGGGGCGACTGGACAGCGCGGAGCACGCCGTCAGGGCGCCGACGCCGAGATCGTGCTGCAGATCGGACTCGCAGAGGCTGTCTTCGGGACCCGTCGTGACGTGAACCTCAAGGCACCCGTGCCTTGCACGAGTTGTGAAGGCAGCGGCGCCCGCGCAGGAACGAGCGCGAGCACCTGCCCGGACTGCCGTGGCTCGGGCCAGATCCAACGCGTGCGCCAGTCGATCCTCGGGCAGATGATGACGGCGACGCCGTGTGGGCGCTGCAACGGCCTGGGAAAGGTCGTGACCTCTCCCTGCCCCGACTGTCGTGGCGAAGGCAGGAGATTGGACGACCGGACCCTCACCGTCGAGATACCTGCGGGCGTCGACGACGGCGCGACCTTGCGCATCGCGGGCGCAGGTGCAGCAGCATTGCGCGGCGGGGCATCCGGGGATCTATACGTGCACCTCCGCGTCGAAGCGGACAGCCGCTTCGAACGGTCGGGCACCGACCTGGTCACGACACTGCACCTGTCGGTCGCCCAAGCCGCGCTCGGCACAGAGGTCGAGCTGGACACACTCGACGGGCCATATCTCCTGACGGTCCCGGCGGGGGTACAGACCGGCCGCGTCCTCAAGATCGCCGGCCACGGTGTCCCGCGCCTTCGCGGTGGGCGACGCGGTGACCTTCTGGTCAGTGCGTTCGTCGACACACCTCTCAAGCTGTCGAAGGAGGAGGACGAGCTGCTGAGAAAGCTCGCGACCCTCCGCGGTGAGCAGGTCCAGCCGCCGGACCCGGGCCTGTTGTCCCGGCTCCGCTCCGCTTTCGGCTGAGCGTGGTCGCCTGCGCCCCCGACGCGGAGCTCCGAGGCGCCGCGGCGCTGGTCTTCGTCGAGGATCTGGACTCCCTCGACCTCTGCGACGACGACGCTCACCACCTCGGCGCAGTCCTGCGCTTGAAGCCAGGCGAGGCGGTCGCCGCGGCTGACGGGGCCGGCAAATGGAGGATCTGCGCGTTCACTTCCCTGGCAGCGCCGCCCCGCGGGCGGTTGGGGACACGCACTGCCAAGGCCAGCCGGTTCGGGCTCGAATTTGCCGGCCCAGTCCACCTCATGAAGCGCCCGTTGCCCAAGCTCGAGGTCGGCTTCTCGTGGGCCAAGGCGGAGCGGACCGAATGGGCGGTCGCCAAGCTGGTCGAGCTCGGCCTGGACCTCATGACGCCGCTTGTGGCAGACCGGACGGTAGTGCGTCCCGACCGGGACGGGGCCGACCGCCGCGAAGGCCGGCTCCGCAAGATCGTCCGGGAGGCGGCGATGCAGTCCCGCCGGCCATTCCTCCCGGAGATCGGCACCAGCCAGACCGTCGACGCCGTCCTCGGACGCGCCCCGGCATCGGAGATCGCGCTGGCCGAGCCTGGCGGCAGTCCGATCTCGCTCGCGACTCCCGTCGTGCTGGTCGGTCCGGAAGGTGGCTGGTCCGAACGGGAACTGGCGCTGGTCGGCAACAAAGTCGCACTAGGAGATGGCGTTTTGCGCGTAGAGACTGCCGCGCTCGCCGCAGGCGCCCTCTTGACGGCGCTGCGAGCCATGGCCCTCTTACCACCACCGCGAGGGCTTCCGGCGCCCGGCCGCGGACCTGGCGATCCGAGCTTCCTTGCAGGATGACGCCATCACGAGCAACACTTAAGGGGTGGGTCCTGGCTCGGTGGTTACCTGCAAGGGCCCGGCGTTCTGGCACAGCCTAAGCGGAGCTCATTTCGGGTTGACGGTGTCCGAGCGCAAGAGCGCGTCGACACCGACCGGAGAGTGACGGGAATGCCCTCAAACCAAGAAGGAGTCGACCCCGAATACGCGGTCGCCGTGGGTGCTCGGCTGCGCACTGTGAGACGCCAGAAACGCCTTTCCCTCCAAGCGGTCGAGAAGGCCTCGAGACTCGAGTTCAAGGCGTCGGTCCTTGGCGCCTACGAACGAGGAGAGCGCACGATCTCGGTGCCGCGGCTTCAGCGGCTGGCGAGGCTGTATCGAGTGCCCGTGGACCAGTTGCTCCCGCCTGATGCGGCGGAGCCTCCCAGCGCCGGTCGTGGCGTGGCTTTCCACAGCAATGGCGAGAACCCGGAAACCCCGGGCAAGCCATTCAAGATCGCCGTCGACCTGCTGCGCCTCTCGGAGGTGCAGGGCCCAGAACGTGAGCTGCTCCGGCGCTTCCTCGCTTCGGTACAGGTCCAGCGCCAGGACTTCAACGGCGAGGTCCTCACGATCCGGTCCGAGGACCTGCGAGTCATGGCCTCGATGCTCGGCCAGAACCTCACGACCCTCCTGAAACGGCTGGAAGAGCTCGGCCTGCTTCGTGGGTGAGCCCAGCGCCGGTGCCGGGCACGCGCTCGGCGTGTACCTGCACGTACCGTTCTGCGCACGCCGCTGTGACTACTGCGCCTTCGCCACGTGGGTGGGTCTGAACCACCTCTCGGAGGCCTACATCGACGCGTGCCTGACCCAGCTTCATCGTGCCTACGACGAAGGCCTCGGCCCCGCGGCCACGATCTTCGTCGGCGGTGGAACTCCCTCTCAGCTCCCCGGAAGCGAGCTCGCCCGGTTGCTCGGGGCCGTCCGCCGCCAAGAGGGAGCCGAGGTGACCGTCGAGTGCAATCCGGAGGACGTCACCGTCGGGCTCCTGCGTACCTACGCTGCGGCGGGCGTGACCCGCATTTCGCTCGGGGTGCAGTCGCTCGCGCCACATGTTCTCGCCAGCCTCGGCCGCAGGCACAGCCCCGAGACGGTGCCACGGGCGGTTGCTGCGATAGGCGAGGTCGGTTTCAGCTCCTTCAGCGTCGATCTCATCTACGGCGCCAGAGGGGAAACCGATGACGACTGGGTGGCAACGCTCGCGGGAGTGCTCGGTCTCGACCCGCCGCCCCCGCACGTGAGTGCCTACGCCCTCCAGGCAGAGCCCGGCACGACGTTGTGGCGCGACCCGGATCGCCACCCTGACAACGACGTCCAGGCTCGACGCTATGAGATTGCCGATGGGGTGCTCGACGCGGCCGGCCTGCCCTGGTACGAGATCTCGAATTGGTCGCGCCCCGGCCACGAGTGTCGTCACAACCAGAACTACTGGCACGAGGGCGAGTACCTCGGCGTGGGCTGCGCGGCCCACAGCCATCTCGACGGCCGCAGGTTCTGGAACGTCCGGACCCCCGAGCGCTACCTGGCGGCGATCGCTGCCAACCATTCGGCAGTCGCCGGCGAGGAACGCCTCGACCCCGATCAGCGTCTGCTCGAATCCCTCGAGCTGGCGGTGCGCACCCGCGAAGGCGTCGACGCGACCGCACTGCCGGACGACGAGATGCTGGCGGGGCTCGTGGCACGCGACACCAGCCGCGCCGTGCTCACTCTTCGCGGTCGGCTGCTCGCGAACGAGGTCGCGTGCCGGCTTCGGGCGCCGGCCCGCATCGCTCGGGACGACGCCGGGCGCGACTGCCCCGATGCGGTCCTGCCCGACGGTCGCTAGAAATCGACGCCGGTGGCCGACTGCCTCTTCTGTGCCATTGCGGCAGGTGTGATCCCCTCGACCGAAGTGCTCTCCACCGATCTCGTCTACGCCTTCCGGGACCTGCACCCGGTTGCGCCGACGCATGTCCTCGTCGTCCCGAGAGAGCACATCGTCGATGCTGCGCACATCACCGCTGACCAGGGGAAGGTGCTAACGGAGATATTCGACGTCGCCCGGCGGGTTGCGCGAGCCGACGGCCTTGCCGAACGTGGCTCTCGCCTGGTGCTGAACATAGGCCCGGACTCCGGCAACAGCGTCGCCCATCTGCACCTCCACGTGCTCGGTGGCCGCCGGCTCGGCTGGCCACCAGGCTGAGGTGCCTTGCCTTGCTGAGGTGCGCGATCCGCTCGCAGCGACGGTCCCTTGAGCGCGGCGCGGGTGCGAGATCGAGTACGAACCGGCGCGCCGGCGCGCCGGCAGGGAGGTGCCTGGTACCCTTCGTACGAGAGCCAAGTGTCGTCCACCCAGGTCAAGATCCTCGTCCCCGGGAACCACCTCATGGTGGGCCTGCTGGGCCAACGTGACGAGTTGCTGCGTACCGTCGAAGAGGCGTTCGACGGCACGCGGATCCACGTCCGCGGCAACGAGATCACTGTCGAAGGTCCCGAAGCCGAGCGAGTGGGCCGCCTGTTCGAAGAGCTCGTTGCGCTCCTCGAACAAGGTCACTGGCTCGATCCGACGAACGTGGGGCACACCATCGAGATGGTGAAGGAGGACGTGCGGCCGTCGGAGGTCCTCACCGCGGAGGTCGGCCGGTCAGCACGAGGCCGCAAAGTGCACCCGAAGACCGCGGGCCAGAAGCGCTATGTCGACGCCATCACAGCCAACACGATCACGTTCGGGATCGGCCCTGCGGGCACGGGCAAGTCGTACCTCGCAGTGGCTCTCGCCGTGCAGGCCCTCCAGGCGAAGGCGGTTGCCCGCATCATCCTGACGCGCCCGGCGGTCGAGGCCGGGGAAAGGCTCGGGTTCCTGCCGGGCGATCTGATGGCCAAGGTCGATCCGTACCTGCGCCCGCTCTACGACGCTTTGTACGACATGCTCGAGCCGGAGGGGACCCAGCGGCTGCTCGAACGGGGAACGATCGAAGTGGCCCCGCTCGCTTTCATGCGAGGCCGCACGCTCAACGGGAGCTTCGTGATCCTCGACGAAGCTCAGAACACGACTCCGGAGCAGATGAAGATGTTCCTGACCCGGATCGGCTTCGGCACAAAGGTGGTCGTGACCGGTGACGTCACCCAGATCGACATCGCAGGTGGCCGCTCCGGATTGCTCGACCTCGAGGAGCTGCTCGGCGAGATCGAAGGGATCTCGTTCATCCGTCTCGGGCAAGCCGATGTCGTTCGCCACCGCATCGTGCGCGAGATCGTGACCGCATATGACCGCTCCGCCCGGGCCCGGAACATCGGCTCGGGCGCCGCTCGCCCGGACGCGCCTGCCGTGGTCGTCAAGGGCACCGAAAGCCTCGACACCGGCAATGGGACCCACGAGAACGCCCCATCGCCTGCTTACCTCACGCCGCCTAATCGGCCGCCGCAGTGAGCGCCCAGGTCTTCGCCGCCGACGAGCAGACCGATCGACCAGTCGATCTCGCCCGCTGGGTGGCCCTCGCCGAGCGCGTGCTCGCCGACCGCGGCATCGGCGACGATGCCGAGCTGTCGCTCATGTTCGTCGACGAGACTGCCATCGCCGGTCTCAACGAGAGATTCTTGGGTCGCAAAGGGCCCACCGACGTGCTGTCGTTCCCGATCGAGGACGAGCTGATCGGCCCTGGTCATGTCCCGGACCGGGAGGCGAGCGGCCCGGGCCGCGGACCCGCAGAGCTCGAGGACATGCCGCTTCTCATCGGCGACGTCGTCATCTGCCCGGAGGTGGCCTGGCGGCAGGCACCCCAGCACTCAGGGGCTTACGAGGATGAGATCGCTCTGCTGCTCGTGCATGGGATCCTGCACCTGCTCGGCATGGATCACGAGGAGGGCACCGAAGCGGCGATGATGGAGGCGCTCGAACTGCAGCTGCTTGCCGCCCACCATCGAGAACCGGGCGCGATCCAATGATGCTGGCCTCGACACGAAGCTTCACCGGCGCCGACGGCGCCCTGCTGGTGGCGGTCTTCGTCCTGATTGCAGGCTCGGCGATCCTCTCGCTCGCGGAGACTGGTCTCACTCGAACCTCGCGGGCGCGCGCCAAGTCGCTCGACGACGCCGGCCAGAGGGGCGCACGGTCACTGCGCCGGCTCGTGGAGGAGCCCGAGGCATTCCTCGCGCCGATCCTGCTGCTCGTCCTGCTCTTCCAGCTCGTTGCCGCCACGCTCGTCGGCGTCATAGCTGCACAGGTGTTCGGCCCGATCGGCGTCGCGGTCGCCACCGCGTTCGAGGTCGTCGTGATCTTCGTGTTCTCCGAAGCCGTGCCCAAGCAATGGGCGGTACGCCATTCCGATCGCGCTGCCCTCCTGGCCGCACCGCTCGTCACGACGCTCGTCAGGTTCCCGCCGACGCGCGTCGTGTCCGGCGCGCTCATCGGCCTCGCGCGTCTGATCACGCCTGGCGGCCGCTCCGCTCGGTCCGCGCCGGACGTCACCGAGTCGGAGCTTCTGGCGTTTGCCGACGTCGCAGCCCTGGACGAGGCCATCGAAAGTGACGAGAGGATCCTGATCCACTCGATCATCGAGTTCGGTGACACGATCGTGCGAGAGGTAATGGTGCCGAGGCCCGACGTTGTCGCAGTGGAGAATTCCGTCGAGGCCGGAGCTGTGCTCGAGCGGGCCATCGAGGCCGGCTACAGCCGCATCCCAGTGTTCAACCAGAGTCTCGACGACGTGATCGGGATTGCGTTCACCAAGGACCTGATCCGTGCGGCTCGCAGTGGCAAGGAGCACTGCCCGGTGAGCCAGCTTTGCCGCCCGGCCAATTACGTCCCCGAGACCAAACGTGTCGCCCCGCTCATGCGTGAGATGCAAGCCGGCCAGTTCCATCTCGCCGTCGTCATCGACGAGTATGGCGGCACAGCCGGCGTCGTGACGCTCGAGGACCTCATCGAGGAACTCGTCGGCGAGATCGTCGACGAGTTCGACGTCGACGAGCCCTTGATCGTGCCCCTCGGTGGCGGCCAGTTTCGGGTCTCGAGCAAGATGGATGTGGACGAGGTGAACGAGCTCCTGGGTGCGGACCTGCCCGCCGGGGACTGGGACAGCATTGGCGGGCTCGTGCTGGCCATCAGCGGACACGTTCCTTCCGAAGGCGAGTCGATCGAAGTGGACGGGCACCTCCTCGTCGCCGAGAAGCTGCAGGGCCGGCGCATCGGCAGCGTTCGGATCGCCCGGCTCGACGGACCTCCGCTGCACTCCGGCCCCAGGAACCCGGACCAGGAATGGCTGACTGAGCGCGCCCAAAGGGTCGCCGAACGGGAGGAACGCTCAGGTGACAGAGCTGACCGGGGCGACCGCGAGGTCCGTCCGGAACCCTCCGAGCCCAGCGATGGCGCGGCGCGGACCGAAGGCGAGAACCGCCGGTGAGCGACGGGCGTCGATGAGCACTTCCGGGGTACCCGAAGACGAGGGGCGCGCGGGCCCCGATGCAGAGCCAAGCTTCCGTTCCGGCTTCGTGGCCCTCGTCGGTCGGCCGAACGTCGGCAAGTCGACTCTGCTCAACCAGATCCTCGGGAGAAAGATCGCGATCACCGCGGCGACGCCTCATACCACCCGGACCCGCGTCCGTGGCGTCCTCGACCGGCCTGACGGCCAGATCGTCTTCACGGACACCCCTGGGGTGCATCGGCCGCGCACGGCCCTCGGAGACCGCCTCAACCAGACGGCGGCCTCGACGTTCGACGACGTCGACTGCTGCGTCCTGCTGCTCGAGGCCAGCGCGCCGATCGGTCCGGGCGATCGCTACATCGCCGAGCGACTGCGCCCTGACACCGTGATCGCGCTCAACAAGATCGACCGCGTGGACGACGCCGAGGTGCTCAAGCACTTGGCGTTCGCCGCATCCGAGCTCGGGCTCACCGGCGCCGAGTACTTCCCCGTCTCGGCGAAGTCCGGTGAGGGCGTTCCCGCACTCGTCGAGTACCTGGCTGCCCGGATGCCCGAGGGGCCGCGCTACTTCCCTGCAGGCATGGTGAGCGACGTCCCTGAGGCCTTCTATGTCGCGGAGCTCGTACGCGAACAGCTGCTGCGGAATGCCGAGGAAGAGCTCCCACATTCGATCGCATGCCGGGTGACCGAATGGGAATGGCCGAGGATCCGTTGCGAGATCCTCGTAGAGCGCGAATCACAAAAGGGCATCGTCATCGGGAAACGCGGTCGAGTGCTGAAAGCGGCGGGCACTGCCGTGCGCCAGCAGCTCGAGCCCGGCGCCTACCTCGAGCTCTTCGTGAAAGTCGAGAAGGGCTGGCAACGCCACCCGGACGTGATCGAACGCCTCGGCTATTGACGACCGGTTCGAGCTAGCGACGAGCTCCGGTGAACAACACGGCTGCGTGCTCGTCCGGGCCGATCAGGCCTCGACGGCAGAGCTGGGCCAGACCTGCCAGCCCCGCCGAGCCGGTTGGGTCCACCTCTATGCCGGTGGCCTCGACACCGATGCCATTGGCTTGCGCGATCTCGTCCTCGTTCACCACGAGCGGTTGCCCGCCGGTCATGAGCATCGCTTCGACGACCGCGACCCAGTCGTAGGTCTCGTCGTCGAGGATGCCATGGGCCAGGCTGTGAGGCACGGTCTCCCACGGCCACATGAACTCTGATCGGTGCGCGGCGGCGTACCGTATGGCCGCGTGGACCTCTTCAGGTCCCGGCTTGGCCGGCAGGCGACCGGCAACCAGCTCGAATGCCCGAGCGAGCGGCCACGCGCCAGCCGTCTGCACCGTGTGCACCCGAGGCATGCCCGGCAGCACGCCTAAGGCCGCCGACTCGGACAACCCTTGTGCCACGGCACTTGCGAGCGCGCCGCCACCGACCTGGATCACGACGTGATCGAGACGTCCTTGCCCGGCCAGGGCGGCAGCCATCTCGTAGCCGAGAGTTTCGCCGCCTTCTATCGCCAGCCCGTTCTCGTTCCCCTGGCACGTGAAAGGCAGAGCACCATCGGCGATCGCCGCCTGGAGGCGGTGATAAGTCGGGTCGCCGGCGACGCCGGCCTCGCGCGGGCACACAGTGATCTCGGCTCCGAGCGCCCGCAACCGGTCGAGCACCGTAGCCTCGGCGTCCGTCGGGACGAACACCAGAAGCCGCCTGCGCCCGGCGGCCGCGACGACGGCCGCTGCCAGGGCTGCGTTACCGCAGCTGGCGATCGCAAGCGGAGGGATCGGGCCATCGGTCATGCCCAGCAACCGGACGACCTCGAGATGGACGAGGAGCCCGAACATGTGCCGGGCCTTGTGTGAGCCGGCGACGTTGCCCGTCTCGTCCTTCACCCAGATCGAGGCGCGCGTCTCGAGAGGGTCGGCCAGCGCCGGGGCGGCTGTGAACGGCGTCACGACAAAGCCGTGCCCGTCCACCCTCGCCACCTCGCTGTCGAGATCGCGCACGAGATCGGCGTAGGCCTGGTCGCTCATGCCGTGGGCGGTGGCGAGGTGATAAGAGTGAAAGAGACCGCGCCAGCGGACGAACGGGTTCGGCTCCGAGACCTCAAGTGGAAAGGCCAGTCGGCTGACATCGAGCACCCGGCGCAGAACGTGGTCCCCGTCGTCACCGCTGCGCGGGCAACGGAAAGGATAGGGCTCCGAGGCGTCGATGACCGTGCCACAACCTCCGCAGACAATCGAGCTGGCCAGTTCCGGCGAAGAACTGAGCGAGAAGGCGTGGGCGGCAAGCTCTTTTGCGTCTTGGTGTGGTTCGATTGGAGGCTCCATAGTTGACTGAGCAGTCTACGGCTGCCGGTCACGATGCTCCGCAAGCGAGAAGCGGCCCTCGATCGCGACGGCCACCGGCTTCGCCGTGCTGACCGGCCTAAGACGACGGCAGCGCGCCGGTGGCCTCGG